>SAMEA3663095__coassemble_1045_pt1 | contig 26750 bp, 20 predicted proteins | sample SAMEA3663095__metabat2_high_PE_002 | metagenome-assembled genome bin SAMEA3663095 (sample SAMEA3663095) | pig gut metagenome | biome: pig gut; feature: pig-associated habitat; material: faeces | place: France | collected 2012 | reverse complement strand
AGTGGTGTATCGCAACCGTCAGGGCGACGGCTTTGTGGGCACCCTGTGGGAGGCTCCGCTCGACGGCAGCATGCCCACGCAGCTGCCCCTGCCCGAAGGCGGATTTTGCAGCTTCTCGCCCGACGGCACCCAGCTGGCCTACAATCGCGTGTTTCGAGAGTTCCGCACCTGGAAGTATTACAAGGGCGGCATGGCCGACGACATTTGGATTTATGACACCCGCAGCAAGCAGGTGACCAACGTCACCAACAATGTGTCGCAAGACATCTTTCCCATGTGGATAGGCAACGAGATCTACTTCATAAGCGACCGCGACAAGCGCATGAACGTGTATTGCTACAACACCACAACCAAGTCGACTGCCAAGGTGACCAATTTCACCGACTATGATGTGAAGTTCCCCAGCTGTGGCGGCGGCAAGATTGTGTTTGAAAACGGCGGCTACATCTATGAGCTCGACCCCGCCAGCAAGCAATACAGCAAAATCAACGTCACACTCAACAGCGAGGACAACTTTGCACGCGAGGAGCAACGCAACGTGAAAGACTACATGACCGAAGGCAGCCTCTCGCCCGACGGCAACCGACTGGCCATCACAGCACGCGGCGAGGTCTTTGACGTGCCGGCCAGCAAAGGTGTGACCCGCAACATCACCCACACTCCGGGTGTGCACGAGCGCAATGCCAACTGGAGCCCCGACGGCAAACACATTGCCTACATAAGCGATGCCACCGGCGAGACCGAGTTGTGGATGCGGCCAGCCGGCGGCGGCCAGCCTGTGCAGCTCACCTCGGGAGCCAAGACCCGCATCAACGACTTCAACTGGAGCCCCGACGGCAAGAGCATCGTCTACACCAACCGCGACAACGAGATACGCCTGCTCGATGTCGCCTCCAAGACCTCTACCCTGCTGCGCCAAGACTCCATTTCGGCCTACCCCACCCCGCAATTCTCGCCCGACGGGCGTTGGATCACCTACTCGCAGGTGGCCAAGAACCAGCATTCGGTGGTATACGTCTACAACCTTGCCACCAAGAAAGAGTATGCTGTAACCGACAGCTGGTACGACAGCAACTCGCCGGCATTTTCGACCGACGGCAAGTATCTCATCTTTGCCTCGAGCCGCGACTTCAACCCCATATATAGCGAGATTGAGTGGAACTTTGCCTATCGCAACATGGAAGGCATCTACATGGTCATGCTCGACAAGAAGACACCATCACCTTTTTTGCCAACCGACGACAAAGTCGAGGCCGCAACCGGCGATGCTGCAAAGTCACAGCCGGCTGCCACCAAGAAGGGCAAGAAAAATGGCAAAAACGACGCAGCGACAGCCCAGCCAGCCGTCACTATCGATAGCGACGGCCTGGCCCAGCGCATCGTGAAGGTGCCAGTGAGCGGCAACCACTATGGCAACTTCTACTGCGACGGACAACTGCTGTGGTACTACGGCAACGGCGGCACCCATCTCTACAATCTCAAGGAGCAGAAAGACGAGCTCATAGCCCCCGGAGCCTCGATGGATGTCACAGCCGATGCCAAGAAGGCCTGCTTCTTCAAAGGCGGCAATTTATATATCACCCAGCTGCCCAAGGGCAAAGTCGACTTTTCCAATCCAGTGAACCTCAACGACCTGACGGCCACGATCAACTACCCGCAAGAGTGGAAAAACATCTACGACGAGGCTTGGCGCAACTACCGCGACGGCTTCTACTTGAAGAACATGCATGGTGTGGACTGGAACATGATACACGACAAGTATGCCGCACTACTGCCCTGGGTGAAAAACCGCATCGACCTCACCTATGTGATAGGCGGCATGATAAGCGAACTGGCCTGCGGCCATGCCTATGTCGACGGCGGCGACCATGTGCAGATAGACCGGCAAAACATAGGCATGCTCGGTGCCACGCTGGCACGTGAAGGCAAAGCCTACAAAATCGCCAAGATCTACCAGGGAGCCCCCGACCGCGCACAATTGCGCAGCCCGCTGGCCGAGCCCGGCCTCGACGTGAAGGTGGGCGATTACATCACCGCTGTCGACGGCATGCCCACCGACACGGTGCTCAACATCTACTCGATGCTGCGAGGCAAGGCCGGCGTGCTCACCGAGCTCACCGTGGCCGCCTCGGCCAGTGGCGAGGGAGCACACAAGGTAGTGGTGAAACCCATCCAAGACGAGTATCAGCTCGCTCACTACGAGTGGGTGCAAAACAACATCAAGCATGTGGCCGAGAAGACCGGAGGCCGTGTGGGCTATGTCTACATCCCCGACATGGGTCCTGACGGCCTCAACGAGTTTGCCCGCTATTTCTTTGCCCAAATCGACAAGGAGGCACTCATTGTCGACGACCGCTACAACGGCGGCGGCAACATCTCGCCCATGGTCATCGAGCGCCTGCTGCGCCAGCCCTACCGCATGACGATGTTCTGCGGCTCCAGTTTCAACGGCACCATTCCCGAGCAGACGCTCTACGGTCCCAAGGTGCTGCTCATCAACAAGTACTCGGCCAGCGACGGCGACCTATTTCCCTGGAGTTTCAAAGCCAACAAGATAGGCAAGGTCGTAGGCACCCGCACCTGGGGCGGCATCATAGGCATCAACGGCAGCCTGCCCTATATCGACGGCACCAGCATCACCACGCCCTTCTTCACCAACTATGATGCCAAGACGGGCCAATGGATTGTGGAGAACCATGGTGTAGACCCCGACATCCTCATCGACAACGACCCGGTGAAGGAATACAATGGCGAGGACCAGCAACTCGACAAGGCCATCGAGGTCGTTCTCGACGAGCTCAAGAACTACAAGCCACTGCCCAAGACTCCTGCCCCGCGCACATTGAAGGACCTGGGCGTGACCGAGGATTAGCTGTGCGACCCATAGTTTTACTTGACATCAATCAATTCACATTATGAGCCTTTGGATTCCGCTTGTCATCATTGCTCTCATCGGCCTGGGCGCACTGTATTTTGCCATCGTTGTGGCCAGGCGCGCGCGCCAGAACGAACTGAAACGCCGCAAGATTGAGCGAGATATTGAATTGTTGAAAATGAAGAGCAAGAAATAGCTGTCAACGCCGTAAAATAAACGTGACAGTTGGTCGTCGAGGACGATTTCTTCCAACCGCAGCCGCCGGCAATTGCCAGCGGCTGTAGTTTTTGCACCCCACCTGTGTGCTACAGCACCAAAAACCTGAAACGGCACAGGAAACTGAAAGCCGGAACGACAATAAGCCGTACACTTTTTCAGAAAAAAATGTTACAGGATTGTTACAGGATTGTTACAATTAAACTAATTAAGAATAACAAGAAAATATTTAAATTTGCCAATAATATTTAATAAAATAAGTATTCATAGTTACAAGATAAAAGCAAACGCTTGCAATTAAAATGGAGAAATGTTGCAGACTGACGGAACTGGATTTAAGCAGCCTGCGAGTGTAAACTTCATTGGATTGACAAGATAATGAATATGGGGCATGAGCCATATTTATCGGGCTTTGATGTGGTCTCATGTCGGATTTAAAGTGAAAAGCCCACCTAAAAAATTTGTTTTCATGAAGAGACTAATTTATTGTGTTATGCTGCTGGCAGCAGTACTTGCAACCCAGTCGGCTCAGGCCGGGTTGGAAGCCACCGAAGGGCCTCCATGCAATGCCGAAGCTGCCGAAAACGTGCTCTCAGGCACGATGCCGAAAAGCGTGAGTGCAGTATTCAAGCAAATCGAGCAAGTGAATGCTGCGGGTATGAAAATCGGAGACGAGACAGTGAACAAGACCAAGCCAGCTTCTCCCACTATGAGAGAAGGCAAGGCTCGGCTCCTCACAGCCCCCGCCAAACCCCACCAAGCAGCAAGCAAGTCGCCACGCAAGGCAGCAATGCTGAAAAGCGACGACTATTTTTCTCGCGACTCCAGCTATTATGGCAATGACAACTACAGCCACATGGAGCTGAAAATCGAGAATGGAAAAGCCACAATCATCAACGTTTACAGCTACGGCGACACGCTGAATGTGGACTACGACGTCACAACCGGCACATTCTCTATTCCCGTGCAGAAGGTGAAGCACTTCGACACCTACGGCGATGTATATGCCTGTCCAGCCAGCTTCGAGGGCGGCGATGTATCCTACAGCACAACCGGCTCGATTGGCGGCACAGTGCTCGACGACGGCACAATCACTCTGCAGCCATGGGGCATCTTTGTTATCGACGGCGACTATGCCGGCTCGGTGGTGAATGCCTTCTACATGAGTGCCTGGCACCCGGCCAATGCAACCATCAACACCTACAATGCCAAGCACGTGCTCACGAGCTATAAAGCCTATGTGGAGCAGAATGCGACCGACGAGATCAGGGTATACAACTTCAGCAACAGTGGCAATGCCGCCTTTGCTTCGCTCAAGGGCACCAACGAGCTGCGCTTTTCTCCGCAAGAAGTGTGGTACAATGCCGACTACGGCGCCTTCTACTTCTATCCACTCGACACCCTACAAGGCAAGATCTACACTTCACAACCTGTGAAAGCAACCTATGCCGATGGAACAATCACACTGGATCCTTGGGTGTCGATAGACCAAAACAAGTACAAGACAAGGCTCATTACTGCCTATACCTCAACAATTGAGACAACTGCCAAGATCACATGGCCTGCGATTGCAACCTATACACTCACAGGCGATGGCACGGCAAGCAACCCCTACAAGCTGAGTTCGGCAGCCGACCTGAAGGGGCTCTCCGACAACGTCACGGCCGGCAACAGCTACACAGGCAAGCACTTCAAGGTGACTGCCGATATCGACATGGCAGCACTGGGCAACAGCTTCCATGCCATAGGCACAGTCGACGAGCCATTTGCAGGCATTGTCGACGGTGAGGGCCACACCATCAAGAACATGAGGGTGACAGGCCGCGGTTTTCCTGGACAAGGACTGTTCGGCGTGACCGCTGCAGGTACCGCGATAAGCAATCTCAAGATTGACAATGCCCGCGTCGAGGGGGCTGGACAAAGCATAGGTACACTGGCAGGCAACTTCAACGGTGTGGCTCGCAACATCACAGTGACCCGCAGTGCAGTAAAGTCGCAGAACCAGTATGCCGGCGGCCTCATAGGCTTTGCCGACGGGAAAGTGTTCAATTGCAGCTACCAAGGCACCGTTTCGGCACGCGGCACGCAAGGCGGCCTCATAGGCTATGCCCGCGACACAATAGCCAACTGCCACACCAATGCCACAGTGACCATGACCGAGGTTATGAGCAACGAGACCGGCGGCACAGCCTCGGCCTTTGTAGGCGTGTTTTCGCCCGCCGATGGGATGCCACGCCCCACAATCACCGATTGCTATGCCAGTGGCACAGTAAGAGAAACGTCGGGATATGGCGTGACCGGCGGCATGGTGGGTGTGATCTACGGCGGTGAAATGCGGCGCTGCTTCAATGTGGCCTACATCTCATCGCCCAAAGGCTCAACCGACTACACAATGGGCGGATTGCTGGGCACGCTCTACAACTCGATTGTGAGCGACTGCTACAATGCCGGCACGATGACACGGTCCAACAAGACAAGCAACTATGTGGGTGGCCTGTGCGGATTCTATGCATTGACCTATGTGAACGGAGTGCCCTCCATGTTGAGCACGATGACCAACTGCTACAACAGTGCACTCATCGTATCCACTCCAACCGACGGCAACAACCATCGCGGCGTGTGGGGCTATCAATTCAAGCTGCATGACGACGACAACCCTGCGGCCGACTGCTTCAAGAACTGCTATACCGATGTGGTGTTCACAACCGATGCCGATACCTTGTTTGGGACCAATACTGCCACGCTCACCTCGGGCACATTGCCCGCAGGCTTCAGCCCTGAGGTATGGGCCGCCCAAGATGGCTTCTACCCCCAGTTGAAAGTGCATCAAGGCACCGCAGGCAGCGACCTCTCGGTAGCAGCCGCCCTGCTGAGTCACAGCGAAGACATTCACAAGGTGAAGCATGTGGTCAACCTCACCCACTCGGGGCAAGTGTCGTGGTCGTTTCAGGAGAACAACAAATATGTGACCTCGACGGCAAGCATGTCGATTGTGGGCGACAGCATCGTCATCGGCAAGGAGGTGAGAAACAATGTGCTCGTGGCACGCACAAGCGCCGGACAAGAAAAATACATCACTCTGGCTGCCGTGCCCGATGTGTTTGCAGGAAAAGGCACCGCCGAAAACCCCTACCAGATAAGCGACATGCAAGACTTCATACGTCTCGACTCGCTGGTGAGGATTGCCGGTCAGCCTTACAAGGGCGACTACTTCTTGATGACCAATGACATCGACTTCGGCTACTCGCGAGCCTTCCGCGGTGTGGGAGCCAGCAACAACGTGCGGGCATTCTCGGCTGTCTTCGACGGCGGCGGCCATGCCATACACAGACTGTACATAAAGAACTGGCTGGCCGATCCCAGCGACCCCAAGGGCGAGACCTACATCACCGACAACGACTCGACCTACAGCTATGGCGGGCTCTTCACCTATGTAGACGGCGTGGTCAAGAACCTGGTTGTGGCACCCGACTGCCGGTTCAACCTCTACAACTACAGCGCCCCGGTAGTGGGCATTCTCGCAGGCGGGCGAGTCGAGAACGTGCGCAACTATGCCGACGTGCGCGCCAAGCGCACCTACGTGGGCGGCATCGTGAGCCGCACCACCAGCGGCAGCGTCGTCACCCATTGCTACAATGCCGGCAACATCATATGTGCAGCGAGCAACTCGGGAGGCATTGTTGCCTTCAACCAAGGTCTCATTTCCTATTGCCAGAACGACGGCGACATCTCCACCATTCACGACTCGACGAGCACGGCCTATGCCGGAGCTCAATGGTATGCAGGCGGCATCGCCTCATCGTCGCAAGGCGTGATCGACAACTGTATAAACAACGGTACCATCACGGCCTATCGATGTGTGGGCGGACTGGCCGGTAGCCTCACGCTGGCAACAGCAGCGATAACCAACTCGATCAACACCGGCCTGGTAGTGAATCTCAACAAGACCATCACCGAGCATGGCGGCATGATAGGCAACATGAGCACAATAGGCGACTGCCAGCACTCCTATTACGATGCCGCAGTTGTCACCGACGGTGCAGCAATGAGCAACAAGCTCGATGGCGTGTACGGGCTATCGACTGCTGAGCTCATCAGTGGCAGGCCCCTGGAAGGTCTGAGCACCGACACATGGGACTTTGAAGAAGGAAAATATCCTGTACTCAAGGAGTTTAAAGACGAGCGTGCTGCTGTGGCGCGCCGCAACACCTATGTGAAGTTCACTCCTGGCGTCGACCGCGACGATGTGCAAGGCAGTGTAGCTCTTGCCAAGGCTGCCCCCATCGTGTGGCGCTTGAAGCTAAACAGCAACTTCGGTATTCAGAACGACTCGCTCAAGGTGCTGGTCGCCAACGACACCGCGTTGATCAACGACACCCTTGTGGCCGTGTATGGCAACACCTATGAGAAGTATTATCCACTCTCGTCGCTACCGCACCTGTTCGAGGGGCTGGGCAACGCCGAGAGTCCATATCTCATCAAGTCGACGGCCGACTACCACAAGCTGGCATCATTTGTCAACAGCACAGCCACAACGTTCAAGAAAAAGCACTTCTTGCTGGTCAACGACCTTGATTTCAGCGACGACACCACTACGTTCCAGCCCATTGCCACAGGTGCCATCACGTTTGAAGCCGAGTTCAACGGCAACGGCAAGACCATAGCGGGATACAACTATGTTGACGACGAAAAATCGTATTCCAAATATAGCGGACTCTTCGGCAACATAGGCGCCGAGGGCTACGTTCACGACATGAGTGTGAAGGGGGCTGTCAAAGCCTACCAGCATGTGGGAGGCTTGGCAGGAAGGATCTATGGCGTGGCACGCAACATCACCAACCACTCAAAACTTGAGACCACCGCCACAACGAGCAGCTACATTGGCGGTATCGCCGCACGGCTTGAAACAGGAGGCGTGATCGACAGTTGCGAGAATGCGGCCGATGCTACGATCACGACAGCTGCCCCCTATGTGGCAGGTATCGTGGCCGAAATGCAATCGTCGAGTACTGTGTCCAACTGTGTAAACATGCTCAACATTGAAACGGCCAAGAACTACGTATGCGGCATTGCCTACAGTTGCGCCGGAGGCAAGATTGTGAATTGCTTGAACAAGGGAAATCTGTCGACAAGTGCAAAGTATGCAGCAGGTATCGTGGGCACAACGTCGCGCGCCGACTCTATCCTGCATTGCGAAAACCAAGGCAAGATATATGCTTACGGCGGATATGCCGCAGGCATCGTGACCAATGCCGCTGTCAACTCACTGAAGGCGGGATACATCGCCCACTGCCGCAACACAGGCAGCGTGACAGGCAACGGCTACACTGGCGGCATTGCCGGCAATGTGGTGGATGGCAACACCCTGGAATATTGTGTGAATGAAGGCGCCATTACAGGCGTGCGCACATCGTCGTCGGGCAGCTATACTGGTGGCATTGTAGCCTATCTCTATGGCTCGTCGTCCAACCCATGCTACGCCCGCTATTGTCTCAACAAGGGCACTGTGACAAGCGATGCTTCCTATGTGGGCGGCATCGCCGGCGACATCAGCCATGCCGAGGTTATGGGTCTTTACAACACCGGCAAGGTCAAGGCTACACACTATGTGTCGGGCACGACCAACAAGTATGCCACCTACGTGGGCGGCATTGCCGGCATGATGTCTGGCAATGGCCGCGTGCTGTGGAACATCGCCGACGTTGAAGCCGAAGGCTCGAGCGTGGGCGGCATTGCCGGACAAGGCAACGGCACAGTGTCGAAATGCTTCAACACGGGCAACATTCATGCCGACGGCCAGGGCAAATCCTCAATGGCGGCCGCTGCTGGCATTTGGGGACTGGGCAGGCCGGCGATAAATGGCTGCGTCAACTTGGGTACCATAAGCGGCCCCGACATGATTTCGGGCGTGATAGGCCAAATCTACAACACAGGCTCGGTCACCAACTGCTATAATGCCGGATTGCTTGCTCCCACAGCCGAGGCTCCCACTCAAGTGAGAAGTCTCTTGTATGGCGACGGCGTCGAGATCACGTGCACAGGCAACGTCTATCTTGGCGACATCAACAAGCAGTATCCCGACAAGGACCACGGCATCGCGCTGAGCAAGGATCAACTCTTTGCAGGCACCAGTATGGCAGCATTCTACAAGACAAACCGAGCTGCCTACCCCATACCCGACTCTCTGGCTGCCGAGCCTGTGGTGCGGTACTGCGCCGCCGACCTTGCCTTTGAGGCTGGCGACAGCGCCCAGGCTGTGACCCAGAATTTCTGGGTGGGAGCGCTCGACAGTGTGGAGTGGACATCGTCGAACAACATCAGTATCGACCCTGCCGGCGTTGCGAGTGCACAAGTAGGCAAGGGATGGGTGAAGAAATCCATCACTTGGCAAGGTATCGCGTTGTCGCATCAGTACGACATAGATGTGTTGCAGAATACCGGCATAGGCGCCATCCAGTCTAACGACAGCGATAAGAAAGCCGACCAGCGCATCTTCGGGATCGACGGCAGATACCTGGGCACCGACCTGGGCAACCTGCCTCCTGGCATCTACGTGCGCAACGGCAAGAAGCTGGTGAAGTAACACCGGCCCAGTTGAATGTGTAATACAGGTAATCTTTCATCATCCTCCCAAAAGGACGAGAAAGCACTCAGCTCTTTTGGGAGGTTTATTTTGACGGCGGCACAGCCAATAAAAAAGACCGCCACACATGCGGTAGCGGTCTCAAAAAATCAATATTTTCCTTGCAAGACGCTTGCTCAAGCCTCCTTCTTGGTAACGACACGACGCTCCTTGATGCGAGCCTTCTTGCCAGTGAGCTTGCGCAGGTAGTAAAGCTTGGCGCGACGCACACGGCCGTGCTTGTTCACTACAATGTTGTCGATAAAAGGCGAATCCATTGGGAAGATACGCTCTACACCAATGCCATCGCTGATCTTGCGAACGGTGAAACGCTTCTTGTCGCCCTCGCCATTAATCTTGATTACGACACCACGATACTGCTGAATACGCTCCTTGTTGCCTTCCTTGATGCGATAGGCCACTGTCACAGTGTCGCCAGGAATGAAATCGGGGAACTCGTTTTTTGTAGCAAATGCTTGCTCAGCAATTTTAATTAAGTCCATTTTTATTATTGATTTATAGTACTATAAAGCCCCTTGCAACATACCCGAGCCACTCAATCTTCTCGACAGAGGTTACAAAAAGCGGTGCAAAGTTACAAATTTTTTGTAATAGGGCAAAAAAATATTTACGTGTGGCCACATGGCTTTGTCTTTCACAGTCAAGCTGGCCGTTGCCTGCGCAACCGCTTGAAGAGGAAAAACACAACTGCCAAGCCCACCAAGGCTAAAATCACGATCTTGAGCTCGCTGCTATAGGCGTCGATGCTGGCTTGCAGCTGGCTTGCGGGCACAACAGCGTGCAGATACCAGCCCAGAGCGGCCAGAATGACATTCCAGGCCCCGGCTCCAATAGTGGTGTAGAGTAAAAACTTCCAAAAGTTCATTTTGGCCAGGCCTGCCGGCACCGAGATGAGCTGCCTGATGCCAGGCACCAACCTGCCCGTGATAGTGGCGACCAAGCCATGGTCGTTGAAGTATTTCTCGCTCTTCTCTATCTTCTCTTGGTTGAGGAGGCACAGGCGGCCCAGCTTGCTGTTGGCAAAGCGGTAGATGACGGGGCGCCCCAGGAAGTAGCCTGCGGCATAGTTGATGATGGCACCCACATCGGCACCCAGAGTGGCAACGAGCACCACGAGCACCACGTTGAGGCTGCCGTCGGCGGCACGATAGGCGGCTGGCGGCACAACGACCTCGCTGGGAAATGGTATGACCGTGCTCTCCACCGTCATGAGGATGAACACCGCTGTGTAGTTGAGGTTGGCCAGAAGCGAATATAAAAAATCCATACAAAGAAAAAATGAATCAGTTCGTTTTCACTCCCACATCACTCGCAGGTGCCGGGAGTGTGCCATGTAAAATCCCTGTTTCACATGGCACGCTGCAAAGATAGATATGAAATCTGGATAAACCTTGCACCAACCGCCCACGACGCAGCCATTCTAATATTTATAATGTTTTATTAACGCTTCTTATCAAGTTCTACCCCACCCTGCCTGTGGGCTCAGTCCTCGAGATAGGTTTTGATGTAGAGCTCGCAATTGGCCTTGAGCTCGTCGTACCACTCCTGCCCGAAGCGCTCGATGAGCGGGTCCTTGAGAAACTCATAGAGCCTCATCTTGTTGCGGCGCCCCATCACCTCGGCACTCTTGCATATCTTCCAGCGGTCGTAGTTCACCGCCGTGAAAGTGGGATAGCGTTTCACCCGCACAGGATACAGGTAGCACGATATGGGCTTGCGAAAGTCGAGACGCCCCTCGCGGTAGGCCTTCTCGATGGCGCAGATGCACACGCCATTGGGCAGATAGGTGGAAAACACGCAGTTCTTGCCGTCGACAAGCTGCGTGACCAGATCGCCCGTGGGGTCGACATAGCCCACACCGTGCTCCTCGATTTCAGCTTGGGCGCGCGGCAGCAGGTCGTCCCACACGACGGGCAGTATCGACTTGAGTTTGTTGTATTCTTCCTTGGTGATGGGCGCCCCTGCATCGCCCTCGATGCAGCAGGCCCCCAAGCAGGCGTCGATATTGCAGCAGAAGAAGCGCTCGGCCAGGTCGATGCTCACCAGTGTATTGCCTATGTCGAACATGCCTTGTTGTGAATTGTTCATGCAGTAAGAGTTGTTTCTTTTTAAATTTTATCAGGATAAATCATGCTTGTATCAATGCCGAGAGGCTGTGCTCGAGCTCGGTGCTCGACAGTTTGAGGTGCATCTCGCCCCGATAGGCATAGCTTATGTTGCCCGTCTCCTCGCTCACGACCACGGCAATGGCATCGGTAGCCTGCGAGATGCCCAGGGCCGAGCGGTGCCGCAGGCCCAGGTAGCGGGGCAGTCCTGTGTCGTGCGACACAGGCAGGATGCAGCCGGCTGCCTCAATCTTCTCGCCGGCGATGATGACAGCGCCATCGTGCAGCGGGCTGTTTTTGAAGAAGATGTTCTCAAGCAAGCGGTTGTTGATGGTGGCATCGATCACGTCGCCGGTGCGGGCATAGTCGTCGAGCGACATGTGCTGCTGTATCACTATCAAGGCGCCCGTCTTCGACTTCGACATGCTCATGCAGGCATACACCACCGGCATCACCCACTTCTGCTTGTCCTTGTTCTCGGCCTTGTGCAGGAACTTGTTGAGAAACCTCCAACGCTGGTGGCTGCCCACCTCGTTGAAAAACCGCTTGATCTGGTCCTGGAACAAGACAACGATCACAAACAAGGCCGCATCGGTAAACTTGTCCATGATGGCCCCTATGAGCTGCATGTCGAAGACCTTGGCCAGCAAAAACCAAACGATGATAAAGCTCAAGAAACCGATGAAGATGTTGAGCGTGCCCGTGTCCTTCATCAGCTTGTAGATGTAGAACATGAGCCCTGCCACGAGCAGGATATCGACGATGTCCTTGAGTCCGATGATACCAAAAAGATTCATACAGAGCAGTATTATGTGCGATTAGAACGAAAAAGAGGGGGAAGCCGCGCCCGTCACTCGACAGCAAGCGTGGCCTCGACAATAGCACGGGCCTCGACAGCTGGTTTCACGTCGTGCACCCTCAAGATGTGGGCACCCTTGAGCAAGGCCATGGTGTTGAGCACCGTAGTGCCATTGAGCGACTCGAGGGGCGTGCAGCCCAGCAACTTAAAGATCATCGACTTGCGCGACACGCCCACCAGCAACGGCACCTGCAGCGAGTGGAACGCCTCGAGGTGGTCCATCATCTGGTAGTTTTGTTCAAGTGTCTTGCTGAAACCGAAGCCAGGGTCGGCAATCACGTTGCTCACGCCCATAGCGTGCAATTGCTCAATTTTGTAGGCAAGATACTCGACCACGGCATCGGTCACCGGCTTGTCGTAGTGTGTGAGCTGTTGCATCGTGGCGGGAGTGCCGCGCATGTGCATCATGATGTAGGGCACTTGCAAGCGGGCCACAGTCTCCCACATGTGGGCATCGAGCGTACCGCCGGCCACATCGTTCACAATGTCGACTCCCAGCTGCTCAACGCAATCCTGCGCCACGCCGGCCCTGAAGGTGTCGACCGAGGTCAACATGCCGGGTGCAAGCCTGTGCACGATTTCCATGCCACGGCACAGGCGGGTATACTCTTCCTCGGGCGAGACCTCGGCAGCTCCGCGGCGTGTAGAATAGGCCCCGATGTCGATCATGTCGGCTCCCTCGGCGACAATCTGGCGCACTCGGGTTTCAATCTTGTCGGCATTGTCGCAGCGGCTGCCAGCATAGAATGAATCGGGTGTAACGTTGAGAATGCCCATAATGAGCGGTCGGTCGATGACCCACGACCGGCCGTCGCGCAGGGTGAGTGTATATTTCTTGAAATTACGCATGATTTCTTTTTTTGTGTGACTTTATAAGATTAGGCGAAAGTACAAAGAAAATAAAAATTCGGCAAGAAAAAGCAATTAGAACATGCTCAACGACTGCTGCTGGGTGCGCTCACGGGCAAGCTTGATATAGGTGCCATCGATGTCGATACCTATAGCGCGACGATGCAAGTCGCATGCTACCTTGCAGGTGGTGCCGGTGCCGCAATAGGGATCGAGCACGATGCCGAAGTCGGGGCATGTGGCCGAAACGATGAGGCGGCACAATGCCTCGGGAAACACGTTGTAACGGTCGATATTGCTTTTTTCGGGCAAAATGCTCCACACGTCGCCAGGCATCACGCCGTGCTTGTTGTAGAGCAAGAAGTAGTAGCCTTTCTCGTTGATCGACCTGGCTTTCTCCGACTTCGACTGGATGACTTGCCCTGCTTGCTCGCGCAGAAACATCCTGAAGTCAGGAATCTCGCCGCTGTTCACCATCTCTACCACACGGTCGAGCTCGGCCAGGGCACTGCTCTTCTCAAGCGAGGTCAGGGCCTGCGACTTGTTGATGTTGTCGCGATAGCGGGCGCCAGTGACGCCGCTCGAGGTTTTCCCGGCCTGCATTTTCTTCTCGGCAAGGCGGTTGAAAAAGGTGCGCAGTTCATCGTCGTCGTAGTAGAAGTCGTCGCTCTTGACCAGGTGAAAAATCATCTCGTGCACATTGCGCAGGTGGTCGACGGCGCTGTCGAAGCTGCTGTTTTGCTTGTCCCACACCACATCGTTGCGCAATATCCACCCTTGCTCGTCGACCAACCTCAACACCACCCGCCATGGCAGGCACAAGAGCGACTTGTTGTTGTAGGCATCGCCCATGTTGAGCCATAGCGAGCCCATGGGTTTCAACACACGTTTCACCTGGCCCATCACAGCAACGATGCGCTCAAGATACTGCTCAACCTTGTCGCTGCCCACATGGTCGTTGGGATAATTGCGCAAGCACCAGTAGGGCGGGGCCGTCATCACGCAATCGATGCTCTCGTCTTCAACACGGCCCAGCACTTGCAGGGCGTCGCCCTCATAATATGCAGGAAAGGGGCTTTGGCCCAAAAGCTTCACCACGTTGCACTGGGCAGGGTCGACCTGAGGAGTGTCGTGGTGCATCCCGGGGCTGGCAGGAACCGCGGCTTCGACCTCTTTGGGAGCAACAGGGGGCACAGGTTCAAAGCCCAGTTGCTCGCCGGCATAGTGCAGCGCACGGGCTGCAAGCGGGTCGCCGCCCAGCTCGGCAAGAGTGCCCGTGGCGAGCCACAAGGCAATGAGGTCGTCGGCATCGGTCTTGAACAGGCGTGCCAGCTTCACCACTTGCTCGCGCCTGGGGCGGCGCTCGCCATGCTCATAGCGGCAATACATGGGTATGTCCACACCCAGGCGCTTGGCTATCTCACGTTGCTTCAGGCCGCTGGCCTTGCGCAGGGCTCTCAGTTTCTCAGGAAATAACATAGGCAACTGTTCTTTTGTCTCTCTTCGACAAATTTACGGTTTTATTTCAACCCAAGCAAGACCTGCCCAGCAAAAAAAGCTGAGATGCCCAGCCAAGAGATGCATGGCATCTCGAAAAAAATACAAATAAAAATTTGCCACTTCGTTCCTTTTTCATAATTTTGCGTCGGGAGGGCAATACTGAAATACCTGTATAACTCATCTGTTTATTTTTCTCTCCCAACATTTTGTAAAAAACCACTAACAAGACAATGTGGAACTAAACAAAAAGAAATCGTACAATAATAATTTTCTGAATGGTGAAAGACTTTCGTTTGTATAAAAGAGAAAATGCGGGCAGGTACATTTTTATCCTGTTGTGGCTGTGTTTTATTGCCGCATCGATAATAAGAAATCTGCATTACTCCATAAGTGATTTAACGTATGTGAACTGCGGCGTGAGCGACTGGCTCATCAACTACCAGGCGGGATTTGTGAGGCGTGGATTGCCTGGGCAAGTGCTCTACATGATATATCAGGCACACCCTTTCAACGTGCCACAAGCTGTGCTCGCAATCGTAGCCGTCTCCTCGGTGCTGCTTGTTGCACTCATGGTGCGCATCTTTATCAAGAAGGGGTGGAGCGCCGCAATTCTTCCCCTGGGCTGCTGCTTCTTCTTCATTTTCCTATCCACGTCGCAACGCAAAGACAGCCTGCTATTGCTGCTCACCTACTGCATATTTGTGACCTACAAGCGATACTTGCACAGCCGCGGGCTGGGCACGTGGCTCATCTTCTTTGCGCTGTCGGCCATCATGCTGCTGTCGCATGAGGCATCGTTTTTCTTCTGCTTCCCGATACTGGCGGTGTATGCCTACCGCTACAATGTGTCGCATAGCGACGCGGCAACCAGTGCTGACACCAGCATGAAGGCAAGAATGACAAAGACCTTGATGCCCATGGCACCCGTGGCCGTAGTGATGGGAGCCGTGTGCCTGTGCAAGGGCAACATGCCCACTGCCGTCGCCATCTGGCACTCGTGGAGCGATGCCTTCGCGCAATTTCCCGATGGCATCCACGACTATGCTTATACCATGGCCAACATTGGCGATAATGTAGAGGCCCTGTCGTGGAAGCTGCTGTCGGCCGCACGACTCCATCTCACCGTCAACCTGTTTGGAGTGCTGGAGGTAGCCGACGGCCCGTGGAACATACTCATAGGGCTGCCAGGCCTGGTTGTGCTATTCGTCATGACCTATTACCTGGTGACGCACCTCAACACAGTGAGAATAGGCAAGTACAAGATGGCCAACGACACCGCAAGAGAGATAAGCAACACGCTGCTGCTGCAATTGGTGTTCATGCTGCCCATGTTCACCATCTTGAGCTGCGACTATGGGCGCACCATTCCCTATTGGGTGCTGTCGACACTCATGGCCGTTGCCTGCTTTGGCCGACTCGATATAGCAGCCCTCGACAGGCTTACCGAGAGGATTCAATCCAAGCTGCAACACCCGGCACTGAAATCGACGTGGGTCTACACCTTGATTGTAGTTTTCACGCCACTCACCAGCATGTATGCTCCCATCCCGCAAAATGTGCTGCAATACAAAGCGCTTGCAGCAGCAGTGCAACACATCATCGCTGTATTGTAACTTGGAAAGTCTTAAAAGGAGAAAATAACATAGAAAATCATGACAAAAGACATCATACGGCTCATTCGCCCCAAGCAATGGATAAAAAACTTTTTTGTCTTTGTCCCCGTGTTTTTCGGCGGGGCACTGTTCGACTATCAGGCCCTGCTCAATGTTGCAATCGCCTTTGTCACGTTCAGCTTCGCCGCATCGTCGATATACTGCTTCAACGACCTGCGCGACGTGGCCGACGACCGCCTGCACCCCGAGAAATGCAAGCGTCCCATAGCTTCGGGCGCCGTGAGCACGGGGCAGGCCTATGCCATCATGGCCACAATGATTGTGGGCTCGCTGCTGCTCACCTTGCTGCTCCCCCCAAAAAGAATGGCAGGGTTGGCTGCAATCGTATCGTGCTACTTTGTGTTGAACCTGCTCTATAGCATCAAGCTCAAGCAATATGCCATAATCGATGTGTGCATCGTAGCCATGGGCTTTGTGCTCAGGATACTGGCAGGCGGCATGGCGAGCGGCATCGTGCTGAGTCACTGGATTGTGCTCATGACCTTCCTGCTCACGCTGTTCTTGTCGTTTGCCAAGCGGCGCGACGATGTGGTGAGAATGCAGAAGACCGGAGTTGCCCCCCGCAAGAACACCCATCGCTACAACCTCACCTTCATCAACGAGGCCATCAACCTGACGGGGGCAATCACGATTGTGTGCTATATCATGTATACCGTCTCGCCCGAGGTGGTGAACCGATTTGACACGCAATATTTGTATCTCACGAGTTTCTTTGTGATTCTGGGCGTGCTGCGCTACATCCAGCTTTCGGTGGTCGACAACAAGAGTGGCGATCCCACCGAGGTGGCACTGAACGACCGCTTTACCCAGCTCACGATACTTGCCTGGACAATATCGTTTTTCCTCATCATTTACCTGTCATGACAGCAGCAACAGTACACGCATTCGACTTCGACGGCACGCTCACGTGCAAGGACACGTTTTTGGAATTTATCATCTACGACAAGGGCATGGCCCGTTTTCTGTGGGGCTTCGTGGTCAACAGCCCCTGGATTGTGCTCATGCTGCTGCGCCTGTATCCCAACTGGAAAGCCAAGGAGCGGGTGTTTTCGCATTTCTACAAGGGCACACCGCTCGACGACTTCGACAGGCGATGCCGCAAGTTTGGCGCCAGCAAGAAGTCGCGCATCATGCGTCCTGCCGGCTTGAAATGCGTGGCCCAGGCGCTTGAAGCAGGGCAACGCGTGCTGGTGGTGAGCGCGAGCATCGAGAACTGGGTGAGGGCTTTTTTCACGCCTCACCCTGGCTTGACCATACTGGGCACCCAAGTCGAGGTGGCCGGTGGCAGGTTGACCGGCCGGTTCCTGACCAAAAACTGCTATGGGCAGGAGAAAGTGAGGCGTGTGATGCAATTGTTGCCAAAACGCGACAACTACATCCTCGTTGCCTACGGCGACAGCCGTGGCGACAAGGAGCTGCTCGACTATGCCGACGTGCGGCACTACAAGCCATTCAGAGAGGGAAAATAGCAGGGCGAAAATCAGTGCAGCAGCTTGCGGTATACTGCCAGCACCTGACTGGCAACGTCGGCATTCTCAAAACGCTTCACCCACTCTTGTGCTTGAGCCACCGAGAGGGCAGTTTTGTCGGGATCGGTCAACAACGAGTCGATGGCTTGAGCCATCGATGGCACATCGTCGGGGTCAACATAGATGCAACTGGGGCCGCCAGCCTCTTCGAGGCAACTGCCAGTAGCCCCTATCACGGGCAGGCCGCTCTGAATTGCCTCGATAATGGGGATACCGAACCCCTCGTAGCGAGAGGGGTAGACAAAGCACCTGGCCTGGGCATAGATGGCAAGGAGGTCGCTATTGGGTACATGACTCAACATGTGCACGCGGCTGTCGAGGCCGTGGGCAGCAGCCCAGCGCCTCACGGCGGCAGCATAGGGGGTTGACTTGCCCACAATCACAATGTGGAGGTCGGCGGGCAGCATCTTGAGGGCCTTCACAGCAAGGAGCACGTTTTTGCGTTGTTCGATTGTACCCACATTGAGCACATAGTTGTGGGGCAAGTGATAGCGCTGCCTCACCTGGGCGATGAGCGACGGCGTGCATCGCATTTTGAACTCAGTGCTTGCACTCTGGTAGATAACATCGATTTTGCTGGCAGGAAAATCGCTATAATGCAGGATGTCGCGCTTGGTGCACTCACTGATGGCAATGACACGGTCGGCCTGCTGCAGCGTGCGATAGAACTGGTGCTTGTAGATTTTGGCATCTAACCAGTGATAATACTCGGGGTAGCGCAAGAAAATGAGGTCGTGAATGGTGACGACACTGGAAATGCCTGCCCTCTTGAGCCCTGAAGGCAGCCTGCCGCTCAGGCCATGATAGAGTTGCACGCCGTCGCGCAACATGTCGCCCACCACCAGCCGCGAGCGCCACAGGTCTCCCCTGAACGGATATTGAATGCCCCGCGGATAGGCAAAACTCACATTGGGGCGCAACAGCACCTGGCTGCGCAACTCGGCACTGCCCTCATCGGGGGCATAGAGACGCAACTGGATGCCAGCAGGCACAATCGCCGAAAGGGCATTCACCAGGTTGCGGCTATAGTTGCCCAACCCGGTACTGTTTCTCACGATGCGCTTGGCATCATATCCTATAATGATATCGTTCAAAACGGAGACTTCTTGTTTCGGCTGGCAAAGTTAATCATTTTCTTCTATAGTCCAGCCATAGCAAGGAAGCTATTTGCCGCCGTTGAACTCACGATTCAACTGCCTCACCACGTCGAGCATGCCTGCCTTTACAAGTCCCGAGGCGTTGAAGAAGTTGATGCCATCGGCGCCCGCTGCCACCGACTCACGGGCTTCTTGCACAATATCGGTCTTGCTTGCCCCAACTACAAACAGCCCTGAAACGTACATGCTGCGGTGGCGTGTCTCGGCCAGACCCTGCGACACGCTGTATTTCACCCACTGCGGGCCCTCACGATAAAACGAGTTGTAATTCATGGGGCACACCATGTCGAGGTCCCAGCGCGCCCAGTCTTGCAACACCATCATGCGGGCACGCTCGGGAAAGGGAAAGACGGCGGCCGTGAGCATTTTACCACGCGCATGCACTGCCTGGGCAATTTCATTGACAAGCGAGGTCACTTCGTCCATGCGAAATTGTATCCACTCGGGGCTCAAGTAAGGTGCCGACAACTCAAGCGGCGAGTAGCAAAATTGCCGCCTGAAGGCCTCGATGGCCATGGGATGATAGCCGAAATCCCACTGCGGCTCGATCTGCCTCTGGTCGATGTGAAACCGCTCGGCCTGCGTCTTGCGTCCCAAAAACAGGTCGTTGAAACGTATGAAGTCGAGATGCACCGAGGCCAGCCCCTTGATAGCCGCATAGCCTGCAGCCTTGTCTTTCACCCACTGGCGCACTTGGGGCACAGCAGGGCTCAACCACTTGTAGACAGGCGTGTAGGGCGACTTGTCGAGACTGTTCTCGCCCAGGCGATTCACCTCACCCCACTCGCGATGCGACCACACTGCAGCCGAGTCGTGATGGGCATTGAGCGAAAACATCCATGCGTGTATTCTCGCGCCCTTGAAGCCACGGGCTGCCTGCACCCACTTGGCAATCTCCTCAGGGCTGTTGCAGATGTAGAAATTTCTGATACCGGCTTCGTAGAAAGGCTTGATCCACCTCTCAATTGAATCGGGCGTCATCATGCGGCCCGAGAGATCTTCCCACACGCCAAGTTGCACACGCTGCGAGGTCTTGGCCTTGACTCTCGCCTGAAGGGGCACCATTGCCCCTGCAATGAGCAGTAGAGCCAGCAATACTGGCATTCTTTTCACATTCATAGCACATTATGTTTTAGCAATTGTATCAATATCGATCACCGTGAGCGTGCCGCCCTGCACCGTGAAATGGATGTCGCGGCCGTCATAGGGCATGCCGTAGACCTTGCCTGGGTCGTTCTGATAATGCGGGCGGGGATCGAGCTCAAGCGTTTTCACCAAGGCCGCAAGCTGTGACGAGTTGAAACGACAGGCCAGCTCAGGAGCAATCTCCACCTTGAGGCGCCTTAGGGCATGGCTGTCGACAAAGCCGCTGCGGGCTCCAGGATGGGAGTCGGCATAGGCAATGTAGGGTTTGATGTCGAAGATGGGCGTGCCATCCATCAAGTCGGCTCCACGCACGTGTATCACCGGCCCGCTGGGCGTGTCCCACTCCACATGATCGAGACGCACCGACGAGAGGCCGATGCCGTTGGGACGGAATGGCGAGCGCGAGGCAAACACCCCTACCCGCTCGTTGCCTCCCAACAAGGGAGGGCGCACCATGAGGCTGGTAGCTGCATGACGATTGGCCGAAAAATGCCACAACAGCCACAAGTAATCAAACTCCTCGATGCCACGCAAGGCGTTACGCTCGCGGTAACGGGGCTCAAAAGTGATTGTACCCGGCAGCTGCTCGACGAGGCCACTCTGCTTGGGAATGCCAAACTTAGATGTGAACGGCGAGTGAAAATGGGCAATAGTTTTCAGTTCCATGCGACAATATTATATAAGAGCGACTGCCGTCGCGGCCGCACCACACGGCGCTGGCTGGCAGACACGGCACAAAATTACCACTCTTTTTGTAAAAAAGAGCGATTAGGCGGTCTCAATTTTCCAGCTAAAACTACTTGATGACACCCACACACCACAGGAAGATGAGCACCACGACAACCGGCGCAACATAGCGCAAGCAGAAAACCACACTGGCCTGAATAGCCAACTTGAAGCGACCTCAATTCTGGCCTGCCTCATAGGGGAAACGCCATATATTGCCCAAACCCACAGCCGAGCCCACCGTGGCCGCAATAGCGCCAAGGCGCGTTGCAAAAGTTACACGTCTACTCATACTTCTTTTCATTTTATAGATTGAAGACTGTCAATATAAGCAAATATCGACAATTTTATTTACACCATATTACAAATCGGGGCAAAATTACAAACAATTTACAACTAACGCAAGATGAGACACACAAAAAAGGAACAAATGAAAGAAACAAAAAAAAAGCACCTCGAAATCACTTCGCGATGCTCTATGTGAATAAAATGAGGTCTTAGAAGATTAACGTGAACAAATTTAGTCAATCTTCTTCAAACTACCAAAAATATTTTTTCACGCTATGAAAAAGCAGCAAAACTGACCAGGCTTTTTGGGAGTAGCGAGCCACAGCCCACTCATGTATAATATGCCATCGGCCATAATAGACCTAAAACTCGGGGACAGGCTCAAGCGACCTACGGGGTGCCGCGGCTGGCTTAGTGATTGACCGCTCTTTCTTGCTCTTGTTTTTTTTCTTCTTGAAGGCTTTGCGCTTGCGATCTGTCGCCGACGACCGCCGGGAACGTTTGCCCTTAGAATTTTTCTTGCCAGCCTGTTTTTCAACAACTGCAATCGAGTCGGTTGCCCTGTCGTAGGCCACCATGGCCGGGGCAATCGCACCTGTAGCCGGGCGCCTGCAACCTCGCCATAGCGCAAGCGCAACAACCAGCACCAGCACAATGCCCAGCAGGGCCAAGGCTCCAACCCGTTCATGTCGCGACATGACAAAAAAATCCTTAAGTTTGCCCATAACAAGGATAAAAATTTTAAATGTGGTGGCAAGTCAAGTCTCAACACTGGAAGGTTGCAACTCGGCAGTTTGCCATGCCTACAACAATTGCAAAATTAATAAAACAATGACAACATTGCACATTTTCATCACATCAATTAAAAATTTGATAAAAAAAGACTAAATATTTACTCATTATTCCTAACTTTGCAGCAAGCTAAGCTTTGGAAATCCAATGCCGCGAGAACAGAGCCAAATGATGTAGAAACAAAAGATGAAACGATTATTATTAGCACTGCCCACAGGCCTCATGTCGGTCACCGTCACCGCCCTTATTGTGTATCTATCGCTGGCAAGCGACCCCTTCGACGTGAGAGAGCTTCCAGTGTTTCCAGGATTTGACAAGTTGTGCCACGTCATCATGTACTTTGCATGTGCCGGAGCCTATATTCTGGACTACGCCAAGCACAAGCTGCCGCATCACACACGCCTGAGCGTGGAGCTTGCACTGAGCGCCACCGCAGCGCTCGTGGGGCTGCTCATGGAGGTGGCACAGCTCACGCTCACCAGCGACCGCAGCTACGACATCCTCGACTGGGCGGCCGACCTGGCTGGGGTTGCAGCAGCCTTCCTGCTGCTGCACTTTGTGTTGCTGCACTTCTTTCGCAAGAGCTTCTACCATGCCAGCGTGCACCGCCGCCACCACCGTCGGTCGTAACAGTATTGCACTTCCAGATATATATATAGACAAAAAAATCGCTCTCAGCATTGAGAGCGATTTTTTCTATTATTTATGACAGAATCACTGTACGCCACTCACAGCCACGTTGCGGTCGGTGTGACGTATCATGCCTTGCAGAGCGCGGCCTGGGCCCACCTCAACAGCCTCGGTCATGCCATCTTTCACCATGTTTTGCACAATGTGGCTCCAGCGCACTGGCGAGGTGAGCTGCTTGAGCAAGTTGGCCTTGATTTCTTGAGGATCGGTGTGAGGCAGGGCGTCGACATCCTGATACACCGGACATATAGGCTTGGAGAATTGAGCCTTCTCGATGGCCACGGCAAGCTCGGCACGTGCAGGCTCCATGAAGGGAGAGTGGAATGCACCGCCCACCTTCAAGGGCAGAGCACGCTTGGCACCAGCGGCAGTGAAAAGCTCGCATGCCTTGTGCACACCCTCGACCGAGCCCGAAATCACGACTTGACCTGGATTGTTGTAGTTGGCAGGAACAACCTCGGGCACCTGTGCGCATATCTCCTCGACCTTCTCATCGGGAAGGCCGATGATAGCTGCCATGGTCGAGGGCTTGAGCTCGCAAGCCTTCTGCATGGCAAGAGCACGCGCCTCGACCAGCTTGAGGCCCTCTTCAAACGAGAGTGCACCGGCAGCCACAAGTGCCGAAAACTCGCCCAGCGAGTGGCCGGCCACCATGTCGGGCTTGAAGGCCTCGCCCATGGTTTTGGCAAGAATCACCGAGTGCAAAAACACTGCCGGCTGAGTAACCTTGGTCTGCTTCAAGTCGTCTTCAGTTCCGTTAAACATGAGGTCGGTGATGCGGAAACCCAGTACTTCATTGGCCTTTTCAAACATTTCTTTGGCTTGGGCATTGCCTTCATAGAGGTCTTTGCCCATACCCACGAATTGTGCTCCTTGACCAGGAAAAACAAATGCTTTCATAATTTATTATCTTCTAAATATAGTGTTGATTAAAGAAAAATTTCCATAATTCAACGCAAAGATAGTAAAAACTTTTAATGTAGCAGTAATTATTGGCATCAAAAAGGCAAATGTGCCGAAAATCAGAGAGATCTTCGGCACATTCAGGCCCTGTATTACAATAGATAAAGCTATTTTTGGGAGAGCACCTCGTGCATGTGCTGGGCAGCTTTGCGACCGTCGCCCATGGCCAAAATCACGGTTGCACCGCCACGCACGATGTCGCCGCCGGCAAAGAGGTCGGCAATGTTGGATTGCATGGTGTCGTCGTTGACCACGATGGTGTGACGATTGCTCACTTCGAGCCCCTTGATCGAACTTGGCACCAGCTGGTTGGGCGACACGCCCACAGCCACAATCACGATATCGACAGGGATTTCCTCGATGGCCCCCTCGATGGGCACCGGGCGACGGCGTCCCGAGGCATCGGGCTCGCCCAGTTGCATCTTCTGCACCCTCATGGCCTTGACAAAGCCCTTGTCGTCGCCTATGTACTCGATGGGATTGTGAAGGGTGTAGAACTCAACGCCCTCCTCCTTGGCATGCCCCACTTCCTCGCGACGGGCGGGCATCTCGGCCTCGCTGCGGCGGTATACCAGCAGCACCCGCTTGGCACCCATGCGCAGAGCGGTGCGTGTAGAGTCCATCGCCGTGTTGCCACCGCCTATCACAGCAATGGTGTTGCCCTGCATCACGGGAGTGTCGCCACCGCGGCCAGCCTTCATCAAGTTGATGCGAGTGAGATACTCGTTGCTCGACATCACGCCCTTGAGATTCTCGCCCGGAATGTCCATGAAGCGCGGGAAACCGGCTCCCGATCCCACAAACACGCCCTTGAATCCCATCTCGTGCAGGTCGTCGTAGGTGAGGGTTTTGCCTATGATAATGTCTTTTTCAAAGTCGACGCCCATCTTGCGCAGGCCGTCGATTTCATAGTCGACGATGGCGTTGGGCAAGCGAAACTCGGGGATGCCGTATTTCAACACGCCGCCTATCTCGTGGAGAGCTTCAAACACAGTGACACTGTAGCCCTTCTTGGCCATGTCGCCGGCAAAGGAGAGGCCTGAGGGGCCACTACCCACCACGGCAATCTTGATGCCGTTGCGAGGAGCCATCTTGGGCACTTCCTGCTCGCAATGATTGCGTTGCCAGTCGGCAGCAAAGCGTTCCAGGTAGCCTATAGCCACTGCCGGGTGCTTCATTTTCACGTGTATGCACTTGCTCTCGCACTGCTTCTCCTGGGGGCACACACGGCCGCACACAGCAGGGAGCGAGCTGGTTTCTTTGATTGCAGCGGCAGCGTCGGCAAAGTGGCCGCGCTCTATGTTTTTGATAAACTTAGGTATGTTGATGCCCACCGGGCAGCCTGTCACGCATTGAGGATTGGCACAATCGAGGCAACGTGTGGCCTCTCTCACAGCCTGCTCCTCGCTGATGCCCTCGTTCACCTCCTCGTTGCAGGTGATGCGGTACTTGGGATCAAGCTGGGGCATAACAACGCGCTCGATAGCGGTGCGCTCCTTGGGCGTGTGGCTCTTGCGCAAGTCGACACGCCATTGCTCATTGCGTGAATCTACCATGTTATTTTCCATATTTTGACAAAGTTGAATTGATTTAGATGTTAAAAAGTTTAGCTGTAGTTACGTTGACGTTGAAGACGCCGCACGCCTCAAGCCTTGAGACGCATCATGAGCTCGTCGAAGTCGACCTCGTGAGCATTGAATTCAGGACCCTCGACACACACAAAGCGCGTCTTGCCGCCCACAGTAACACGGCAGGCGCCGCACATGCCAGTGCCGTCGACCATGATGGCATTGAGCGAGGCCTCGGTGGGCACGTTGTACTTCTTGGTGAGCAAAGCCACAAATTTCATCATCACGGCAGGGCCTATGGTGACGCAATAGTCTACATGCTCACGCTTGATCACTTGCTCTACACCCACGGTGACAAGGCCTTTCTGGCCGTAGCTGCCGTCGTCGGTCATGATAATCACATCGTCGCTGCTGGCGCGCACCTCGTCTTCGAGAATGATGAGGTCCTTGGTGCGGCCTGCCAGCACGCTCACCACGCGGTTGCCCGCTGCTTTCATGGCACGCAGGATGGGGAGCAACGGGGCCACGCCCACGCCGCCGCCGCAGCACAGCACAGTTCCGTACTTCTCGATGTGGGTGGCTTGGCCCAAGGGGCCCACAACATCGGTGAGGCTGTCGCCTGGTTCGAGGGCGCACAGCTTGCGGGTGGAGACACCCACCGCCTGAATCACGAGCGTGATGGTACCAGCTTGGGGATCGGCGTCGGCTATAGTGAGGGGAATGCGCTCGCCATTCTCACCACTGCGCACAATCACAAAGTGACCAGCACGTCGCGCGCGGGCAATGAGAGGAGCCTCAACCACGAGTTTGGTCACATTCTCAGAAAATTTTTCTTTACTGACAACTTTGTTCATTTCAAAGAATTTGAATTAGTTCATTAGTCGTCGCAAATGTAACAAAATATTCTTTCACCTTCAAGAAAATGCACTTTTAGTTTGGCTCAAAATGCCCTAAAAAAGGCAAGGGCCAATAGCCTTGCCCACCAAGTCAACCTGGTTTAAGCAAAATCTCGCAGCTGCACCACAACGGTGCAACTGCGAGACAGGAAACAGGGCTGTGACTGCACAAGGGCGTGACGTTGCTACTTCACGTCGATCTTGCAGGAGCCTTGTTTGGTCTTCAGCACATACACGCCACGAGCCATACCGCCGAGGTCGATGTCGAGGCTCTC
>SAMEA3663095__coassemble_1014_pt1 | contig 27734 bp, 22 predicted proteins | sample SAMEA3663095__metabat2_high_PE_002 | metagenome-assembled genome bin SAMEA3663095 (sample SAMEA3663095) | pig gut metagenome | biome: pig gut; feature: pig-associated habitat; material: faeces | place: France | collected 2012 | reverse complement strand
AGGCAATTACAAATTAACACTTTTCCTTCTTGAAAAAAGTGACGAAGTCAGGAGATTATGCCCCTGTCGGGCGAACAAAAAAACGGGCTCTCATGGCCCCTGGATGGGGCCGAGAGTCCGTTTTTTTATTCTCTAACCGGAAAGTGAAGGAAGTGCAGTACAACACCCCTACTCCCCTCCGGTCAAGAAGAAAAGTTTGAGGTCATCCTCACACCGGGCATTAGGCGTTCTTGGCTTTCTCAACGATAGCCTTGAAAGCCTCAGGATTGTTCATAGCCAGGTCGGCGAGCACCTTGCGGTTGATCTCGATACCTGCCTTGTGAAGCAAGCCCATGAGCTTGGAGTAGGAAAGGTCTTCCAGACGTGCGGCAGCGTTGATGCGCTGAATCCACAGAGCACGGAAGTTGCGCTTCTTGGCCTTGCGGTCGCGATAGGCATAGGTGAGACCTTTTTCCCAAGTATTCTTGGCAACGGTCCACACGTTTTTACGAGCGCCGAAATAACCTCTTGTAAGTTTTAAAATCCTTTTACGTTTAGCTCTTGAAGCAACGTGATTTACTGATCTTGGCATTTTTTAAATTGTTTTGAATGTTAGCGGCACCTCGCTACGAGATGCACTTTGCTTGTGCTAAGCATTCGGTTAATAAAAATGATTAAAAATCTCTTTGATTAAACTTGATAAACTCGCTGCAGTGCGTTATTTCTTGTTGAGAAGAAGACGAATCGAGTTGAGGTTGGTCCTGTCGACAATAGCAAACTTGCGCAGGTTTTTCTTCACCTTTTTAGTCTTCTTTGTCAAGATGTGACTCTTGTAAGCATGTTTACGCTTAATCTTACCTGTTCCGGTAAAGGAGAACCTTTTTTTAGCACCGGAATTAGTCTTAACTTTTGGCATTTTTTAGAAATTTATTTAAAAATGTTATTAATAATCGGAGTCAGGCACTTACCAAGCCTGAGCTCCAGCTTTTTCAGCAAGTTGCCCAGCCGCTACTCCTCGGGCTTTTTGGCCTCGGCCTTCTTGTCGTCGGGTGCCGGCTTGGACTTTTTAGGAGCCTCTTTGGGTTTCTTGGGCGAGAGCATGATGGTCATGCGCTTGCCTTCGAGCACGGGCATCTGCTCGAGCTTGCCATAGTCCTCGAGGTCGTTGGCAAACCGCAGCAGCAGCACTTCGCCCTGCTCCTTGAACAAGATAGAGCGACCCTTGAAGAAAACGTAGCTCTTGACCTTGCATCCCTCCTTGAGAAACTGGATGGCATGCTTGAGCTTGAAATCGTAGTCATGCTCATCGGTCTGTGGGCCGAACCTGATTTCCTTCACAACCACTTTGGTCGACTTAGCCTTTTGCTCCTTGAGCCGCTTGCGCTGCTGGTACTGGAACTTCTGGTAGTCCATGATGCGGCACACGGGCGGCGTGGCCTGCGGAGCAATCTCGATGAGGTCGAGTTCCTGCTCGTTGGCTATGCGCTGAGCTTTGGCTATGGGATAAATGCCTTCTTCCACGTTGTCGCCCACCAGGCGCACCTCACGGGCGCGTATCTGCTCGTTGATTGCGTGGCTGTCTTTATCCTTTTTCATGTTGCGGCCGCGGTTCATTCCACGACGGCCCAGTGGGCCAGGCCCACCACCTGCGGGCTTACGGGGCCCGCTCCAAAATGGTTTTTTCTCCATCAAGTAATTTTAAAAGTTAATATAATGTGAGGTTTTACAGAGGCCTAAGTCTCTGTAAAACCACGCGGTTGCAGGTGTCAGAACTTGGTCTGCTCTTCAACCAGGGCATTAATCTTGGCTGCAAAGGTAGCAATTTTTTCGGTACCTTGCACACTTTGGCCATCTTTTTCACCCTGTTTGCGCACCGAAACTTCGCCAGCATTGGCCTCTTTCTCGCCCACGACGAGCATGTAGGGTATGCGCTTCATCTCGTTGTCGCGCACCTTGCGGCCAATTTTCTCGTTGCGGTCGTCGACGATGGTGCGTATGCCCTTCTCGTTGAGCTCGCGAGCCACTTGCTGTGCATAGTCGTTGTACTTCTCGCTGATGGGCAGCACCACAGCCTGGTCGGGAGCCAGCCACAGGGGCAGGTGTCCGGCGGTGTGCTCCAGCAGCACGGCCACAAAGCGCTCGAGCGAGCCAAACGGTGCACGGTGTATCATCACAGGCTGATGCTTCTTGTTGTCGGCACCCACATACTCGAGGCCGAAGCGCTCGGGCAGGTTGTAGTCGACCTGTATTGTGCCCAGTTGCCAGCGGCGGCCTATAGCATCCTTGACCATGAAGTCGAGCTTGGGCCCATAGAATGCAGCCTCGCCGGTCACCTGCTTGGCATGCAGGCCTTTCTCCTCGCAAGCCTCGATGATGGCGCGCTCGGCCTTGTCCCACACCTCGTCGGTGCCCACATAGTGGTCTTTGTTGTTGGGGTCGCGCAGCGAGATTTGAGCTTCATACTCGAAGCCGAATATCGAGAATACGTGGGTAATGATGTCCATCACGTTGAGGAACTCCTGCTTGAGCTGGTCGGGGGTGCAGAAAAGATGGGCGTCGTCTTGCGTGAAACTGCGTACTCGCGTGAGTCCGTGCAGCTCGCCACTCTGCTCATAGCGGCACACCGTGCCAAACTCGGCATAGCGCAGCGGCAGGTCCTTGTAGCTGTGGGGCGACACGCGGTATATCTCGCAGTGGTGCGGGCAGTTCATGGGCTTGAGGAAGTACTCCTCGCCCTCTTCGGGGGTGTGAATGGGCTGGAACGAGTCCTTGCCATACTTGGCATAGTGGCCCGAGGTCACATAGAGGCTCTTGTTGCCAATGGGCGGGGTGATGACCTGGAGGTAGCCGTAGCGGCTCTGGATGCGGGTGAGCATCTCCTGCAGGCGGTTGCGCACTGCCGTGCCCTTGGGCAGCCACAGCGGCAGACCCGGGCCCACGTTGGCCGAGAAGGCAAAGAGCTCCATCTCCTTGCCCAGCTTGCGGTGATCGCGCTTCTTGGCCTCCTCAAGCATGTGCAGGTAGTCGTCGAGCATCTTTTTCTTGGGGAAGGTGATGGCATACACGCGCGTGAGTTGCTGGCGCTTCTCGTCGCCACGCCAGTAGGCACCGGCAAGCGAGAGCACCTTGATAGCCTTGATGGGCTCGGTCGATGGGATGTGAGGCCCCTTGCACAAGTCGGTGAAGTTGCCCTGGGTGTATGTGGTGATGTGGCCGTCTTGCAGCTCACTTATCAATTCGCACTTGAGCGTCTGTCCCTTGTCGCCGAAGAACTTGAGGGCGTCGGCCTTGCTGATGTCGTGACGCACCACTTGCTCCTTCTTGGCCACAAGCTCGTGCATCTTTTTCTCAATCTTGGGAAAATCGGCGCTGGTCACCTGGTTGTCGCCAAAGTCGATGTCGTAGTAGAACCCGTTCTCGATAGCTGGGCCTATACCAAACTGGATACCAGGATAGAGTTCTTGAAGAGCTTCGGCCAGCAAGTGAGCCGATGTGTGCCAGAAGGCGTGCTTGCCTTCCTCGTCGTCCCACTTGAAGAGCTTGATCTCGCCATCGCTACAAATGGGGCGAGAGATGTCCCACTCCTCGTCGTTGAATGTTGCAGCCAGCACTTGGCGTGCAAAACCTTCACTGATGCTTTTTGCAATATCGAGGGGTGTAACGCCGCTCTCAAATTGCTTAACACTTCCGTCAGGAAATTTAATGTTTATCATATACCTTAATTAAATTACTCGTGCCCTACAACGGCACTGTTACACATATTGTAGTTGCGGTGCCCTACAATGGCACCCGTCACTATCTCGTCGCTAACAAGGTGCAAAGTTACTGCAAGTTGTGAGCAATACAAAAAAATTTATGTGTTTTTGCAATCAAAAAAAAGACCCATCCGCAGTCACTGCGGATGAGCCTGTAAACAAATAAAGTAAAACTACTCTTTTTTCAACTAAAACAAATTATTGTATTTCATTAAGGACAAAATGTATACTTTCCTCACACATTCTATTTCATAATCTTCTTCACCTTGGTCACCGAGCCATCGCTGTAGGTAGTGACCACAACGTTAACGCCCGAGAAGGGGACATCGCTGTGCATGCCCAGGGCGTTGACATAGGTCACTCGCTGCACCTTGCGGGCGCTGCTCACGCCGTCGATTCCCGTCACGACCTGGTTGTCGAATTTCACCTCGAGCGATGCCTGGTCGGCCAGGTAGTGGTGAACGTCGGCAGCTGCGCGCTTGCGTCCGTTGAGCGTGGTGCCATCGGGATAGCGCAGGTAGGCACGCACATAGTAGGTGGTGCTGAGCTCCTGGTTGACAGCGCCAAAGTAGTCGTTGACAAAGATCGAGCTACCGGCCCACTTGGGTTCCTGGCCCTTGAGGGTATTGAAGTTGAAGCTCACGATCTCGCCGCTGTCGTCGAAGTCAATTTCCAAGGGCTTGGCCACCTGGTCGAGCCGCCACTTGTACTCGTCTTTCACTTCCATGGCCACGCCGTCGGCAGTCTTGCGCCACACACGCAGCTTGTAGAGCTTGAAGCCGTCGGGGATAACAGGCGTTATCTCGAGCTGCGACAGGTAGTAGCGGCCCTCGGCGCCAGAGGCGTCGGTAAAGATGTCGTTGCTCTTCATGCGGTTGACACACTCGGCCTGCAGGTCGACGATCTTGCTCACCTGCTTGCAACTGCCGTAGGTGTTGTGGTCGGTCGAGGTGCTGTTGGGCAGGAAGGCCTCGATCACCGAGTTGTAGGTCACCATGTCGCCTGCGTTGTAGTCGAGGCCATTGATAGCGTAGTCGCGCACACCCACATGCTTGGAGTTCTCGCCGGTGGCAAAGGTCACGGTCTCGACGTGCGACTTCACACTCTCGCCAGGTCGCACCGACGACACGACATAGCTGCCGTCGGTCATGCGCTGAGCATGGCCATACTCGTAACCGTCGCGAGTGGTGAAGTAGCGGAAGATGTTGGGGTTGTCGACCACGTTGAAGCGCAAGCCCATAGGGTCGGCGTCCTTCTCGGGTATTACCACGCTCTCATGGTCGGGACGGTAGACGTCGGCATCGACTGTGGCCTTGTCGTAGCAGTCGTGCAGGGCGGTGTTGGTCTTGTAGACGGGCACATCCACGGTATTGCTGTAGATCTCGGTCTGGTCGTCGCCATTCTCGTCTTTCACTGCCACTGCCGAGGTGAACTTCACCTGATAGCGATACTTGGAAGGATGCTCGTTGGCCGAAACGTCGGCGCTGAACTCATCGACCATCTTAAAGTCGTTGAACTGGATTTCGCCGTTGTTGTTGAAAGTGAAGGAGCCCGTCGTGTCGCTCTTGGACACACGCTGGTTCTCGTAGTGCAAGGTGTAGTTGCACCGTGAGGATGTGCTGGTGACACCGCTCATCTGCAACGTGGCCACAGGCAGCATCGAGCCGTCGCTGCCGTAACGCAGCACTTGGAAGACCGGATTGGCCATGAGGTGCTCGCGCATGACGCTGGTGCCCACACCGTTGTTCATCATGATGCTGTTGGCATAGTTGTTCACTTCGGCATCAGCATCATAGGTGCTTCGGTAGTCGCCATCGATCACAAGCTTGAGGCGCTCGAGGGGATCGTAGCCCGGAATGGCCACGGTGGCGATGTTGCTCTGCACGGGGTTGTAGGTAGCCTTCACGGGCTTGCCCTTGATCACATAGTCGAGGCTGTAGCCGCTCGTGCGCTGGTCCACAATCTCGCTCCACGTTGTGGTCGTGAGACCAGTAGCGATGGGAGTAGGCTCGACCACACCGTCGACCACACGATACAGGTCATATACCTGGTCGATTTTCTCGCCGGCCAGCTCGTCGATGCTCGAGGTCCAGTTGAGCGTCACCTTGTACTTGTGGTCGGTCTGGGCACCTTCCTGGTCGGCCTGGGCACGTAGCTTGATGGTGTAGAGGAAGGTCCAGGGGGTGTGGTCGGTGTTGTAGAAACCGTACTGGGCATAGGCGCTACTTGAGCTTTCATTCATGTCGCGACTGTCGGTGTAACTGGTGATTTTGCCACTAATCCAACCAGTATTAGTTGTTCCCCACCACAGGAGTCGATAGTCGGGAACAAAGAAGTTGAGGCCTGTCATGTCGTAGCTCGTGGTACCCTTCCTGCCGCTCATCGAGAAGAAGTGGGCAATCTCCATAACCGAGTTGCAATCGTGCATCACAGGATAGGTCTCGCCCTTCACCATCTTGTCGTAGAAGTCGGTGAGGTCCTGGGTATTGTCGCCCGTTTGCCCATCGGTGGGACTGAATTGCTCAAACATGTTGAGGAACGGAACCATCATCCTACTGGCATAATACTGCTTGCGAGCCTGGCCCTTGCCCAAGAAGAAAAAGCGGTTGAACGCCCCCTGCACTGGGAAGAGCGTGCCGGCATTCTGGCCGCTGCCCACGCGCATGCCATCGGTCATGAGCTGGACAAAATCGATCGAACTGCCTATGTAGTTCACCAAATCCCGATAGTTGGTAATGCTGGAGGCATAGCGTGGATTGTTTAAGTTGGGGGTGAAACTGTTTTTCACCGCCACAAGCAGCACGGTGTAGCCCTCCTCTTTGGGCTTGGTGGCCGTGACGTTCCAGCCATTGGTCGTGACCGGGCCGTAGTACACCTCGTCGCAACGGCCTTCCTTGTAACTGTAATAGCGCCCACTTTTATTCCAGGAGCCATAGGCGCTGTAGTAGGGACCAGGGACACGGGGGTCGCCGTACACCTTCTCGAGCAGGGCGATGATTTGGTAGGGGTCGGTAGCCTTGTCGGTGAGCTTGCTGGTGACGGTGTTGCCGCCATCGTCGGTCCACGTGTAGGTGATTGCGTCGTAATAAGCCTTGCTTTTCACGACCGACTGAGCACTCACAGGCGGCTTGAAAAAGACCATGCTCAGGAGCGCACTCAACAGTAGTAAACTAAATTTTTTCATATCAAAAACAATTAGAACATAAATAATTATACATATATCTCAGTCAGCAACTTGCGTAGTGACCCGTTGTTGCAAAATTTAAAGGAAAAAATGGTGTGCTTGGCATTATCAGATGCAATCTCCAAGTAAAAAGGAATATCATTGACAGCCAAATGGCAGTCGAGGCCTTCAATTGAGATGATATTTTTCCTATTCAAGCACCACCCAGTATAGAAGATGTAATGCTATTTCACTCTCAATGATATTCCTCTTGGGAAAACAATTAGGACAGACACATTTTTTCGATTGCAAAATTAAACAATTATTCAAAAAAAACAAGTATTCAACCTGTTTATTTTTCTAAAAATATGTGAACGAATATAAACTATCAAAACGGGTAGCCCAAAAATCACATCGAGACGTTTAATGGCGTGTCGACAACGAAAAAGACATGCCACAGCGCAGCGCCAGCACAAGCGCGTTTTTCGACTGGCGACTGGCACCGGGGCTAACGATGTACTGCACGTCGGGCGACACATAGAGCTCGCCTGCCACAGGCACATTGTAGTTCAGCTCCAGGGCTGTTTCCCAGCCCTGCCCTGCCACCCGGATGGCAGTTGCTGCCAGGCCCAGCATGTCGCGAGCCACCACCAGGCCGCCCAGGTTAAGTCCGCCCAAGAGATTGGCGGTCACATGCTCTTGCTTGGTCGGGCTACAGGCAGCGGCGGCAAAGCCATCGAGAGTGCGACGGCCATCCTGCAGCAGGCGGTGCTGCCCCATGGCCCACATGCCAAAGTCGTGCTCGGCCGTGTGATACCACACGCCCACATTGACCGCCGAGGCCCTGGCTTGCCACGAAGCCTGACCGAGCAACAGGCAGCAGTTATCCACATTCACCCGTTGCTTCATGTTCCACCTGTTGCCGGCAAAAGACGGAGCCGCCCCGTTGTAGATGCCCACAGCCAGCGTGAGAGCATCGTCGAGATCCCATCCCAGGTCAAGGCCTGTCAACATCTGCGGATAGGTAGAAGGATGGTCGTTGATTGCTATCACCGAGTTGAGGCCAAAGGAGCTGTTCAGGTAGAGAGAGGCTGCGTCGAGTGCCATGAAATGCTCGTTCATGTCTTGAATGCCGGCATTCAGCCACCAGCGGCCCAAGCGTTGCCTGTACCACAACTGGTAGAGATAGGTGTGGTTGCCAGCCTCGATATTGTCCCACACCTGCATGTCGCCGGTATAGTCGGCGCTGGGCATACCGCCGTGGGTACTGGCAGCAGCCACATAGAGTGCACCGCCCTTGAGCAGTCCCAGCCTGCCCAGGTCGAGATGAATACCTGCATGAAGGAAACCCAAATAGACCGTGCCACGCTTGAGGCCGCCATGCACTGTAGCTGCTACATCGGCAGTGTAGCTGGCGTCGGCGGTGAGAGCAGGGGCACTGGCGCTGTCGGCGACTTGAGCCTCCTGTGCCATCACGCGAGGGCACAAGAGCACACCGAGCAGTATTGTGATCGTCATCAAAAAAAATCTCATCGGTAGTAAAATGGGCTGCAAAATTAGCAAAAATTATTCAATTAGCCTCAGCACCTCACGACCGAGCTGTCATTGTCAAAACAAAAAAAACGATACCTAAATATGTAATGAAACAGGAGTGCCATGGCTCTCCTGCTTCATTACAGAAAGCTATTGCGCCCTGGGGGCTCATCCTATCACGACAGCAGTGCCGCTGCAGGTGACCATGAGCATCGAGCCACTGCCGCCCACGGTTTCATAGTCGATGTCGATGCCCACAATGGCATTGGCGCCCCACTGGCCTGCCCGGTCTACCATCTCCTGGATGGCTGTGTCCTTGGCCTGAATGAGCACCTTCTCATAGGTTGTCGACCGGCCTCCGAAAAAATCGGTGATACCAGCCATCATGTCTTTAAACACATTGGCGCCAATGATGGTTTCGCCAGTCACCACGCCCAGATACTTCTGAATGGGGTGGCCCTCGAGGTTGGGAGTCGTTGAGATAATCATAATGAAGATCAATTTAAAGTTACACTTTCTACCGACAACGATGCAATAACTGTGCCAGGTGGCACAAAAACAAAAAGGAGACCCAAAAGTGGATCTCCTGATTGTGGTAGCGGGACTGAGAATTGAACTCAGGACCTCCGGGTTATGAATCCGACGCTCTAACCGACTGAGCTATCCCGCCATTTCCGAATTGCGAGTGCAAAGTTACGGTTTCTTGGCCAAAACGCCAAACTTTTCTCGACTTATTTTTACAACATTTTCAAAGGCCAGAAGCTAAACTACTGTGAAATAAGGCGGCAAGCCGAGGGAAAAGTCGGCTTTCATCTGTCAAATATTATGCCTAACTTTGCATCACAGAAACAAAATACGCAATGCAACATACAACATTCATAGGCATCATTCCTGCCCGATATGCCTCGACAAGGTTTCCAGGCAAGCCCCTGGCCATGCTGGGCGGTCAACCCGTGATACAGCGGGTCTACAACCAAGTGCATTCGGTGATTGAAAACGTGATAGTGGCCACCGACGATGACCGCATTGCACATGCTGTGGAAGCGTTTGGGGGCAAGTGCGTGATGACCAGCCCCAACCACAAGAGCGGCACCGACCGCTGCATGGAAGCCTACACGAGAAATGGCGGAAACGAAGACGTGGTGATCAACATCCAGGGCGACGAGCCCTTTGTCCAGCCCTCACAGCTCGAGACCATCATGAAATGCTTCGACGATGAGAGCACCGACATTGCCACCCTTGTGAAGCCTTTTGACCCGAGGCGCCCCTATGCCGAGCTTGCCAACCCCAACTCGCCCAAAGTTGTTGTCGACAACAAGTGGAACGCACTGTACTTCTCCCGCTCGGTCGTCCCCTACCTGCGCAACATAGAGCCGGCCGATTGGCCCTTGCACCACCAGTACTATACCCACCTGGGCATGTATGCCTACCGGGCCCGCGTGCTGCAAGCCATCACTGCCCTGCCCCAGTCGTCGCTTGAACTGGCCGAGAGCCTGGAGCAACTGCGATGGATTGAAAACAGCTACCGCATAAAGGTGGGCGTGAGCGATATCGAGACCATAGGCATCGACACCCCCCAAGACCTTGCCCGGGCCGAGGAGCATCTGCGCAAGGCTTGTAAACAAAAGTAACTGCCATGCTCGACCGCTACAAGAAACCCTCGACAAAGCCGCTCGGCGACTTCAGCCTTGAATACCCTGAGCCCATCACCCTGCACAACGGGATAAAGCTGTGGGTCGTGGGTAACGGCGAGGACGACATCAACAGGCTGGCCGTGTACATGGGAGGCGGCATGCTGCAAGAGAGCGTGCCCATGGAGGCTGCGCTCACCGGTATCCTGTGCATGGAGGGCAATGCCAACATGGACTCCAGGAGCATTGCCGAGGCGCTCGACTATTATGGCAGTTGGAAGTCGGCACAAGCCTACGACTCGGTCACCCAAATCTCGCTCTCGTCGCTCAACAGGAACTTTGCCCACACAGCGCGCATCTTGCTCGACTGCATAGCCAGCCCCACGTTTCCTGCCGAAGAATGCCGGCTGTTTCAGCGACGGCTGGCAAGCAACATCGACACCGCCCGGCAGCGTGTGCAGTATCTTGCCGACGAGCGCATGAAACAGCTGTACTACGGCGAGAGCCACCCGCTTGCCCGCAAGATGACATCGGCCGGAGTCATGGGCATAGGCCTGGCCAGCCTGCACAAGCATCACGACACCTACTACAATCGCAACAATTGCCGGCTCGTGCTGGCAGGGAAAATCACCGACCGCGAGATACAGACACTCGACGACACCTTCGGCCACTGGTCGAGCACTGGCGCCACAGTGAGCGAGGCACCATTGCAGCCCGAGCCATCGCCAGCCATGCTCGACATTGTCGACAAGCCCGGAGCAAAGCAATCGGCCGTGAGCATCACCTTGCGCGCCATACCGCGTCAGCACCCCGACTATTTCAAGCTCAGGCTAACCACGACGGCCCTGGGCGGGTACTTCGGCAGCCGGCTCAACAAGGTAATAAGGGAAGAGAAAGGCTACACCTATGGCATTCAGGCCTGCCTGGCCGGCAGAGCCGACGATGCCTACATAAGCATCTCGACCCAGTGCAACGCCCGCTACACCTGGCCACTCATTGCCGAGGTGAAGAAAGCCATGCAGCAGCTCAAGGCCGCCCCCCTGCCCCAAGCCGAGCTCGATGCCGTGAAGCAATACATGTACAGCGACCTCGTGAAGACACTCGACACCCCCTTCAACACAGCCGGCTACGTGGGGTCGTGCTTCCTGTTTGGCATCTATCCGCAATACTTCAACGACCAGGTGAAGGCCATCGACGCCATGACAGGCGACGACGTGATGGAAACTGCACACAAGTACTTCGACATCGACAAGATGCGAATCGTAATTGCAGGCGACAACAATAGTATTAAAAATAACTAACAAATATTGTCTGAATTGCAATTTTTTGCGACCTTTGCAACGAATAATGAATATTAGGAAAATTACAACTATATAATTGATTAGAAAAATGACAAAAAAGAGCGTACTTCAACAAGCTCGTGCCGCTTATCAGCCAAAGTTGCCTTCGGTACTTTGGGGCCCGGTAAAAGCAGTAAAAGGAGAACCTACCCAGTCGGTAGGAGACCAGGAAGAAATCAAAAAATTGTTTCCTAACACCTATGGCCTTCCTGAGCTGGAATTTGTAAAAGACACCGATGCTTCCAAGAAAAAAACCGGAAAGCCTGCCAAGTTCAATGTGGGCGTGATCCTCTCGGGAGGTCAGGCTCCAGGCGGACACAACGTGATATGCGGTCTGTTTGACGGACTCAAGGCGCTTAACAAAGAAAACCGCCTCTACGGCTTCTTGATGGGTCCTGGCGGGTTGGTCGACCACAAATACAAGGAGCTCACCGCAAGTATCATCAACGACTATCGCAACACAGGCGGTTTCGACATGATAGGCTCGGGTCGCACCAAGCTCGAGACCCCAGAGCAATTTGAGAAAGGCCTCGAAATCATCAAGGAGCTCGACATACGCGCCATCGTAATCATTGGCGGCGACGACTCCAACACCAACGCTGCCGTGCTGGCCGAGTACTACAAGGCCAAGAATGTGCCTGTGCAGGTGCTGGGCTGCCCCAAGACCATCGACGGCGACCTCAAGAACGAGTGGATTGAGACCTCTTTTGGCTTTGACACTGCCACCAAGGTGTACAGTGAGCTCATAGGCAACATCGAGCGCGATGCCAACTCGGCCAAGAAATACTGGCACTTCATGAAACTCATGGGCCGTTCGGCCTCGCACATTGCCTTGGAGTGCGCCCTGAAGACGCAGCCCAACTATTGCATCGTGAGCGAGGAAGTGGAAGCCAAGAACATGACACTCAACGACATTGTCGCCGACATAGCCAAGGTGGTGGCACAACGCGCTGCCGATGGCAACAACTTCGGGTCGGTACTCGTGCCCGAAGGCCTGATCGAGTTTATACCGGCAATGAAGAAACTCATTGCTCAGCTCAACGACATGCTGGCCGAGCATCCCGAAATCAAGCAAATGGAGCCCGATGCACAGCACAAGTTTGTCGTCGATCACTTGACCAAAGAGAACGTGGAAGCCTTCAACAGCCTGCCCGTTGACGTGCAACGCCAGCTCTCGCTCGACCGCGACCCCCACGGGAATGTGCAAGTGTCGCTCATCGAGACCGAGAAGCTGCTGAGCGACATGGTCGAGAAAAAACTTGAGCAGATGAAGGAGAACGGCGAGTATGTGGGCAAGTTCTCGGCCCTGCATCACTTCTTCGGATATGAAGGCCGCTGCGCCGACCCGTCGAACTTTGATGCCGACTACTGCTATGCTCTGGGCTACAATGCCGCTCAACTCGTGAACTGCGGAGCCACGGGCTACATGTCGTCGATACGCAACTTGGCCAAGCCTTCGATCCAGTGGATTGCCGGCGGCATCCCCATCACCATGATGTTTAACATGGAGCAACGCAACGGCAAGCAGAAGCCGGTGATACGCAAGGCTCTGGTCGACCTCAACGGCCGCCCGTTCCAGGTGTTTGCCCAGCATCGCGCCAAGTGGGCAAGAGAAACCTGCTATGTATACCCAGGTCCTGTGCAGTACTTCGGCCCCGATGAGGTGTGCAACCAAACCTCCAAGACCCTCTACTACGAGCAGGAAGGGAAATAATCGCGCTTGTCACGCTACACACTGAGCTCATGTGCAGCTGTGGTCCTCAATACCGCTAATGGCTGTGACATGACCCGGTGTAGATGTAAACAATTCACAACGATCCTTCAATCACAGCTTGCAATACAGTGATGCGATAAAACGAAATCGCAAAAGCCTGCCTCGAGACCGACGGCAGGCAAAGAAAGGAGAAGCCTGGTGCTCCAAGTGCACCGGGCTTTTTTTTGCACGGTCCCAACCGGCCTTGCTGAGTGTGGCACGTAGCTTGCCCCAAGCACAGCAATAGCAAGGACAAAACCATAGCGCCCCGTGAGTTGTGGCTCACGGGGCGCTATGTGTGTATGTGTGTCGATGTGTGGTGTGATGCCCCCCCAAGAGGGCACACTTGCCACACTTTTCATTCTATATTATGGTGCAGGTGTCGTGGCAGGCTGCGTGGCAGCTGGTTGCTGCTCGCTTGCCGGCTTGGTCTCGGGCTGAGGCTCGGCGTGCACCTCCTTGATCTCCTCATTCTGCGCAGCATCGAGTTTCTTGGCTGCGGCAGCACGCCGCTTGGCAGCCTTGATAGAATCGGCCTTGAGACGTTGCACCTTCTTCAAGGAATCGGCCTTGAGGGCGGCTCTCTTGAGCGAGTCTTGCTCGGCCTTGATGAGCAATGAGTCTTTCACATAGGTAACGTCGGCATCGTGCGACGGAGTGGTTGAAATCGACACCTCAGGATTGACCATGGTGTCGCCCTTGCCACTAAACATATCGGGCAAATACTTCACCGCGCCCACTACAAGAAGCGCGACAACGGCAATCAGGAGCAGATAGCCCAGATACTTTGCCTTGAAACCGCTCAAAAACGAGAGAGAGAACGAAGCGCCGCCGCCGCTCGACTCCTCGACATGATTCAACACCACTGCCGGCGTAGCTCCGCCCACGGTCTTGACCTTGCTCACGAGACGGTTCACCTCGTCAATCTTGGCATGGTCATCCTTGTCGACATTGCACAACGCCTTGCGAATGGCCTTCTCGTCGATATTCTCGGCCGAGCACAACATGATGTAGTCGTCGGCCTTAAGGTCCTTGATGAGCTCCACCTTGGCCTTGCTGCTGTAGATGTCCAAGACCTGCGCACGCGAGTCATACTCAATTTCCTGCGTTGCCGGCCTCACTTGCAGCACGCGCGTCTTGCCCATCTGGGCAACGAAGCAGCCGCCGTGATTGTAAATGGCCACAGCCAGATTGCACCGCTTCACACGATGCTCGGGCGTGTTGAGAGCCTGGTCGAGAGCGTCGTTGAATTCCTCACTCGTCACGTTCTTGTCGAGTTTTATGCTGGAAACGATGTAATTGTAAAGCTCGGTAGCCACGATTTCATCGTCACACACCATGTAGACAGGATATTCGCTCATCGACTGGTCGTCGCAGGGGATGATCACGTCGTGATCGCTGTTGATAAATTGGGGAGAATATATTTTGAATTTCATTTGAGTCTAACCTTATTTACGAATTTGGTGCAAACTTACAAAAAATCATCGAGAATTGATATGATTTTTCAACAAATAGTGGCACAAAAAAATCTCATTCCTTGTCAGAAAAGCAGTAACAAGGCCAGCCCGTAGCCGCCGTCGACAGGCAGGCGCATGCGCATTGGCGCCATTGAGAAAAAACATGGCCAAAATGCGAGAAACAAGCGCGTCTTAAATAAGCATAAAACGAAGAAAAGTCTTGTCAAAGTTGCCATTTTTGCGTAACTTCGCACATTAAATATAATACGCGACTAAACAACTAATTCATTATTTAATCATATTCAGAATCATGAGTAAAGTAAAGAAATTCATGACATGTGACGGTAACACTGCAGCTGCCCACATCAGCTACATGTTTACCGAGGTAGCCTCGATCTACCCCATCACACCCTCATCGCCCATGGCCGAGCACGTTGACGAGTGGGCCGCCGCCGGGCGCAAAAACATCTTCGGCGAGACAGTAACGGTGCAGGAAATGCAAAGCGAAGCCGGTGCAGCCGGTGCTGTGCACGGGTCGCTGCAGGCAGGTGCACTCACCACAACCTATACGGCATCGCAAGGATTGTTGCTGATGATACCCAACATGTATAAAATCGCCGGCGAGCTGCTGCCAGGCGTGTTCCACGTCACAGCCCGCACGCTGGCCTCGCACACGCTGTGCATCTTCGGCGACCACCAGGACGTGATGGCAACGCGTCAAACGGGATTTGCCATGCTCTGCGAGGGGTCGGTGCAGGAGGTGATGGACCTGGCTGCAGTTGCACACCTGAGTGCAATCAAGGGCAGCGTGCCATTCCTTAATTTCTTCGACGGATTCCGCACCAGCCACGAGATTCAGAAAGTGGAGGCACTGCAGCAAGAAGACCTTGAGCCGCTCTTGGACCGCGAGGCTCTGGCCCGCTTCCGCCACCGCGCAATGAATCCTGACCATCCTGTGACCCGCGGCACCAACGAGAACCCCGATGTCTTCTTCCAGCACCGCGAGTCGAGCAATGAGTACTACAACAACATTCCTGCCGTAGTAGAAGAATACATCAACAAGATAAACGAAATCACAGGCCGCCACTACGGTCTCTTTGACTACTATGGCGCACCCGATGCCGAGCGTGTGATCATTGCAATGGGCTCGGTGACCGAAGCCATACGCGAAGTGATCGACTACCTCACTGCCAAGGGAGAGAAAGTGGGCTTGGTTGCAGTACACCTCTACCGTCCGTTCTCGGCCAAGCATTTCCTGGCAGCCGTGCCCAGCACAGCCAAGCGCATCGCCGTGCTCGACCGCACCAAGGAACCGGGCGCCAACGGCGAGCCCCTGTATCTCGACGTGAAGGACTGCTTCTACGGCACCGAGAATGCTCCGCTCATCGTGGGCGGCCGTTACGGATTGGGCTCGAAAGACACTACTCCGGCCCAAATACTCTCGGTCTACGAGAACCTGTCGCTGCCAGTGCCCAAAAACCACTTCACCATTGGCATTGTCGACGACGTCACCTTCACCTCGCTGCCTCAGAAAGAGGAAATCAACATGGGCGACGAGGGCATGTTCCAAGCCAAATTCTACGGACTGGGTGCCGACGGCACAGTGGGAGCCAACAAGAACTCGGTGAAGATCATAGGCGACAACACCGACAAGTACTGCCAGGCCTATTTCTCCTACGACAGCAAGAAGTCGGGCGGCTTCACCTGCTCTCACCTGCGTTTCGGCGACAAGCCCATCCACTCCACCTACCTGGTGACAACGCCAAACTTTGTGGCCTGCCACGTGCAAGCCTACCTGCACATGTATGATGTGACACGCGGCCTGCAGAAGAACGGCACCTTCCTGCTCAACACAGTGTGGGAGGGCGACGAGCTGGCCAACAACCTGCCCAACCGCGTGAAGAAATACTTTGCCGACAACAACATCAACGTCTACTATATCAACGCCACCAAGATTGCCCAAGAGATAGGCCTGGGCAATCGCACCAACACCATCCTGCAATCGGCATTCTTCCGCATCACCAAGGTGATACCTACCGAGCTTGCTGTGGAGCAAATGAAGGAGTTCATTGTGAAGTCCTACAGCCGCAAGGGTGAGAACGTGGTGAACATGAACTACGAGGCTGTGGACCGCGGCGACGAGTACAAGCAGCTCGAGGTTGACCCCGCATGGAGCGAACTTCCTGTCGACGACAAGGCCAAAGACGATGCTCCAGCATTTGTCAACGACCTCGTGCGCCCCATCAACGCCCAAGACGGCGACCTGCTGCCAGTGAGCGCATTCAAGGGCCGCGAAGACGGCACCTGGGAGCCTGGCACATCAACCTGGGAGAAGCGCGGTGTTGCCACCTTTGTCCCCACATGGAATGCTGAGAACTGCATCCAGTGCAACAAGTGTGCCTTTGTGTGCCCCCACGCAGCAATACGCCCGTTCCTCATGACCGAGGAGGAGGCAGCCAAGTCGCCGTTCAGAGACGAGGAGAAGCTGCCCGCAATAGGCAAGACACTCACGGGACTGAAGTTTGTGCAAGTGGTCGATGTGATGGACTGCCTCGGTTGCAGCAACTGTGTGGACGTGTGCCCAGGCAAGAGAGGCAACAAGGCACTGTCGATGGTGCCGCTCATGGGCAACGAAGACAACCAGAAGCTTTGGGACTACTGCGTCAAGAATGTTACCAGCAAGCAAAACCTGGTCGAAATAAAGCAGAATGTGAAGAACTCACAGTTTGCCACTCCCCTCTTTGAGTTCAACGGCGCCTGCGCCGGTTGCGGCGAGACGCCCTATGTGAAACTCATCTCGCAACTCTTTGGCGACCGCGAGATGGTGGCCAATGCCACAGGCTGCTCGTCGATCTACTCGGCAGCTGTGCCTTCGACCCCCTATTGCACCAACGCCAAGGGTCATGGTCCTGCATGGTCCAACTCGCTGTTTGAAGACTTCTGCGAGTTTGGTCTGGGCATGGCCATAGCCGACGAGAAGATGCGTGCACGTGTCAAGGCTTATGTCGAGGAGGCCATTGCCAGCGAGAGCGAAACTGCCGAGATGAAGGCCCTGTATCAAGAGTGGCTCGATAACATGAACGACGGCGGCAAGAGCCGCGAGCTGAGCGACAAGATTATCGATGCCATTGCCCATAGCGAAAACCCGATCGACCAGAAGGTGAAGAGCCTGCAGCAATACCTCGTGAAACGCTCGCAGTGGATCATTGGCGGCGACGGTGCAAGCTACGACATAGGCTTCGGCGGTTTGGATCACGTGATAGCTACAGGCAAGAATGTGAACATCCTCGTGCTCGACACCGAGGTGTACAGCAACACCGGCGGCCAGGCTTCAAAGGCCACTCCATTAGGCGCCATTGCAAAATTTGCAGCAGCTGGCAAGCGCATTCGCAAGAAAGACTTGGGCTTGATTGCATCGACCTATGGTTACGTGTATGTGGCCCAAGTCGCAATGGGTGCCGACAACATGCAGACGCTCAAGGCCATACGCGAGGCCGAGGCCTACGATGGTCCGTCGGTCATCATCGCCTACGCTCCATGTATCAACCACGGCCTTAAGGCCGGCATGGGCAAGAGCCAAGCCGAGGAGGCCAAGGCTGTGGCATGCGGATACTGGCACCTGTGGCGCTACAATCCTGAGCTGGAGAAAGAGGGCAAGAATCCATTCACGCTCGACAGCAAGGAGCCTAACTGGGATGCCTTTGTCGACTTCCTGAAGGGTGAAGTGCGCTATGCATCGGTGATGAAGCAGTATCCTGCCGAGGCCGACGAGCTCTTCAATGCCGCCAAGGAAAATGCACAGTGGCGCTACAACAATTACCGCCGCCTTGCACAGCAGCAATGGGGTCAAGAACCCAAAGCTGAATAAATACTGGTTTAACAACAACTGAAATATTAATCCCGGTATTTCAAAATGAAAATACCGGGATTTTTTACCCAAAAAGCATGAAACATTCAATCATTATCTTTCTGTCGATAGCCGTGACGCTTGCCACTGCATCGTGCTCAAAGAGCGACAAGAACACCGAAGACTCGGCCACTGCAAGTGTAGAGGCTGTATCGAGTGCGGTCCCCGCTGAGCAAGAGGAGACGAGCTCAGTGCAATATGCCGAGACCTCGGCTGCCGAGCAATCACAGCCTGCCGAAGAAGTAACACAGGCCAAAGTCGACGACACCTTTAAGATATTCAACGACGGTATTGCCACATTCAAAGCCTGCAAGAGCGCCGACGACGTGTACAAGGCACTGAAAGCGTGGATGTCGAAAGGCGACCAAGTGAATGCAATAATGACAAAACTGAAAGGTAAAGACCTTGAGAAAGCGCAAAGACTGAGCAACGAGGTGGGACAATTGATTCAGGAAAAAACCAAGAAGTACAATTGTAGCCAAGAGAAGCTCGACGAGATCATGTCGGGCATGTAGAAGCACGTTGCGAGTCCCAACACAAAGGAGATGGGCGCCAATTATACACAGGTGCCTATCTCCTTTTTTTTATTGCATTCGCGCTCTGCGATCGCGTCACTGTGCCGCGGTCGGGCTCGATCGTGTGCCTTGTGCGCGGGCATGACTGGCTCAACAACCGGTTGTGCGTGATGTGCAATGTGCCGCTTCCCACCCTATGATAGCAGCTTTGCGTTCTGGCCCCCAGTGGTAATTGCCGATGCAGCCTGTGGAATGTATCACGCGATGACAAGGAATGAGCAAGGCCACCGGGTTGCAGGCAACCGCCCTTCCCACGGCACGAGAGGCCCTCGCGTTGCCTATCGAGTGGGCAAGCTGCCGGTAGGTCGTGAGATGCCCGACCGGCACCTCGGCAAGCGCCTTCCACACCTTCACCTGGAACGACGTGGTCTTGAGGTGCAACCGCACCTCGTCGACACCAGTCCCGTCGAGTTGAAAAATGCGTGCTGCACACGTGTTGTGCACATCGGGGTGCTCCTGGAGTGTAGCAAGCGGAAATGCGGCTTGCAGGTTTCGGATTGCCGCCTCGCGGCCACCGTCGGCAAAGGCTGCATAGCACACCCCTTTGCCTGTAGATGCGACGATGAGCTCTCCAAAAGGCGACTGAGAGAACACATAGTGCAATTGCAATCTTGCCGCCCCACCTCGGCATTCATCAGGCGTCATGCCATCGATGTGCACAACGGGGGTGTGCAGCCCGCAGGCGCACGACGAGCCAGTCGTGCAAGCTGCCACAGGCCTGGAAAAGTTTTCCTCCTCGACTACCCTCTTGGCATAGCCCACGCTCAAAAACTCCAGAAATCGATTGAAACTGATTCCTGCCCATGCTGTAAACATGTGTTGGAAATGAAGCTGACTGAGGCCAAGGTGGGAAGCCACCTCGGCCAATGAAAGCTGACGCGGCTTATTGGCCTCGATATATCTTATCGCCTCGGCTATTTGCTCAAAATTGCAATCCATTGTGATGAAAAATAATAAAAAGAAATATACTGTGCACTGAAGACACGTCTTTTCTGTATTGACGAGGAGAAAAAAAGCTAAAACTTGCAAGCCACGCCCAAAGTCACCATATTCTCATTGGACTTTTTGGGCAAATTGAGTCGCTTGCCATAGATCGACACATTGCGTGCGCCGCCATAGATGTCGAGATTGGAAAACATGTAGCCTGCCATGATTTCAAAGCGGTCGATAGTGAACACAGCCTGGGCCTTGAGGTGAAAATACCAGGCATCGCCACCGTGGTTGCCGAAGTAACGCTGGTCGTGGTTGTCATACACGCCTGGGGCATTGGGCATAAAAGTGACATGCACATTGTTGTTGACTGGCAGGGCCAGCGACACGCCCGGCGAGAGGCGCAGTGCAAGGCTGCAGCCGTCCTGGCGGGGAATCTTGATGCCGGGAGTGGTGAATTGCAGCTCGCCACGCAGCGCAGCCACCCTGGTGGTGTTGTCGACCGAGTATTGCGCCACCCCGTCGGTGGTAGTGCCCATAAACTCATCGTCGGTTGACACGGCGCCCATCACGGCAAAGCCGGCCCCAATGCCAACATAAGGCACGGGCCTGTAGCTCGCAGCCAGCTCAAGGTCCCAGTTGTCGCCCAAGCCGCCTGCGAGGCCTGCCGCCCAGCGACAGGCAGGGTCTTTGGCCTGAGCCCAAAGGTTGAGACTCATGGTCATAGCCAGAATTGTGAAAAGTAATAATTTACTCATAGTGTGATATTACAATAAAGGAAACAGCATCATTCCACACCCACCACGACGGCAACTGTGAGGCTAAAAGTCACGCTCGTCGGGGTCGGCACCTATGCGCGGAGCCTGCAGGCCGTCGATGACCCTCATGTCTTGGACCGAGAGCTCAAAGTCGAAGATGCCGAAATTCTCCCTGATGCGGGCCGCGTGCACCGACTTCACCAGGGGCAGCACGCCATGTTGCATCACCCAGCGCAGCACTACCTGAGCGGCCGTCTTGCCATGCCGGGCTGCAATGGCGTTGAGGCCTGCGTGGATCAACGTGGCTCCACGCCCAAGTGCACTCCAGGCCTCAACCACAATGCCCTTGTCGTGGCAGTAGTCCACGCATTCAGGTTGAAGCAGACCAGGATGAAACTCAATCTGGTCGACCATAGGCATCACCGTGGCAGTCTTGAGCAAGGCCTCGATGTGATGAGGCATGAAATTGGAAAGGCCTATGGACTTGACCCTGCCCTCGCGGTACAGCCTCTCAAGGGCGCGCCAGGTGTCGGCATTCACAGCCTCGGCCTTGTCGCCATACTGCTTCACGTTGGCCGGCCAGTGTATGAGATAGAGGTCGAGATAGTCGAGGCCGAGCTTGACCAGTGTGGTATCGAAGGCCCTGAGTGTGCTGTCGTAGCCACGCTCGCTATTCTTCACCTTGCTTGTCACAAACACCTGGCTGCGAGCCACCGCACACTCCCTGAGGCCCTGGCCAACGGCGGTCTCGGTATCGTAGGATGCAGCAGTGTCGATGTGGCGGTAGCCTGCTTCGAGGGCACATTTCACCACACTGGCACACGTGTGGTCGTCGTCGGCACGATAGGTGCCGAAACCTGGAGCCGGAATCAGCGTGCCATTGTACATCTTGAACAACATATTTTCCATACCCGTAAAATTTAAACTTTCACACTTGCCAATAGCCCTGCCATGGCAGCAGGCGGCACAAGCCGCGAATTATCAACAAGAAAACGCAACATTGCCCACAATATTGCCCCTATAGGGGGTGTAATTAAGAAAAGGTGTGAGGTAACAAATGTTACCCTCTCATTCAATATTTTATTATAACTTTGGCAAAATCAAAGAAAGGAGACTCAGCAATGAATGAATTGAAAATAAAACGCGTCTACAGCCCTGCCGAGGAAAGCGACGGCTACCGCATCTTGATCGACCGGCTATGGCCCAGGGGGATAAAGAAAGAAGACGCCTGCCTCGACGAGTGGAACAAAGCCGTGACCCCCACCACTGCCCTGCGCAAGTGGTTTGGCCACAAGGAGGAGAATTTTGAAAAATTCAACACTCAGTATCTTGCCGAGCTGGATTCCAACCCCGAGGCAACCGCCTTTGCCGGGCACGTGGGCCAGCTTCTCGACAAGGGAAACGTGACACTACTCTACGGCGCCAAAAGCCCCACATGCAATCATGCACTCATCTTGCGCGACTGGATACTCGCACAGCATCGGCAGCAGTAGTCGTCATTTCAACTTGCTGGCATCTACAATGGTAATGTGGCGGCCATCGATGGCAATGGCTCCCTCGTCTTTCATGGCTGTGAGACAGCGTATGAGCGACACCTTCTGCACGCCGAAGGAGTCGGCAAGCTCCTGCCTCGACTTGTCGAGTGTGATCACGCGGCTGCCACTGCGACTGGCCTCGGCCAGCAGCATGGTGGCAATGCGCTCGCGCACGGTGAGCAGCGACAGAAAACGCACTTTGTCGGCCATGAAGTGGTTGATGTTGGAAAGCAGAGCTATGAAATTCCACCTGACGGCTACATCACGATCGATGAGGCGGGTAAACTCGTCGGGGATCATGCGCACCAGGTCAACATCGGTAGCAGCATCCACACTCACAGGGAAACGATTGGCCGTGGCATAGACAAATGCCGGGGCCACGATGTTGCCAGCCTGCAGGCGGGTGACGTCGACATACTTGCCCGACTGGCCTGTCATGCGCGTGGTGAGCTCGCCGCTCACCACGATGTCGACATTGCGGCAAGGGTCGCCCTCAAGAGCGTAGACAGCCCCCTTGTCGTAGTGCACCACACGATAATTCACTTGCTCCATCACCTGCCCGATGCGGGCTTTCTCCAGGCCATGGAAAACCGGGCATTTGGCCAAAGCCGCTATAATCCTTGCATCAATCATAACATGACAAAGATAGTAAAAAATATTGGCAGCAGCATTAAAACATTTTAAGTGATTGAAGTAACAATTGTTACCTATCGAGCAAAATAAACGATATACCTTTGCGTCGACAACAAAAAAACAACAACATTATAAATAAATGAGAATTATGGAACAGAAGATTGAAAAAGCAACAGTAATGGCAGCCAACGACCTCATCTCCTATGCCGAGGGCGGCATCGTGAGCAAAGAATTCATCCACAGCAAGGCCGGCAGCATCACGCTCTTTGCCTTCGATGCCGGGCAGAAGCTGAGTGAGCACACAGCCCCCTACGATGCCCTGGTGCAAGTGATCGACGGCGAAGCCGAAATCATGATAGCTGGCAGGCTCTACCATCCCAAAGCCGGGCAAATGCTCATCATCCCTCAAAATGCGCTGCACGCCGTGAACGCCGCACAGCGCTTCAAGATGATGCTCACCATGATACGCGGGTGAGTGGCATGTGGCCTCCCCCATAATAAGGAGCTGTAACAGACAAAAAGCCCCAACATTGGGGATTGATACAAGGGCTAAAAGAAAAGTACCTTTGTAAACTAAAACAACAAACTAAATAAACAAAATCAAGGAAATGAAAAATACATTGATTGTTTTCGGTTCCACTACAGGAAATTGCGAGGACTATGCCCATCGCATAGCCAAGCAGCTGGGCGTGGCCGACGTGAAGAACATTGCCGACATGACAGCGGCCGACTTCGACAACTACGACAACCTCATTCTGGGCACATCGACCTGGGGAGCAGGCGACGTGCAAGACGACTGGTACAGCGGCATCGAGCTGCTCAAGAAGCTCGACATGAGCAATCGCACTGTGGCCTTGTTTGGCTGCGGCGAGTCGGGAAGTTTCCCCGACACCTTCTGCGGCGGCATGAGCGCCCTCTATGAGGCAGTGGCCGAGCAAGGTGCCCACCTGATAGGCCAGGTCGACGCCAGCACCTACGACTACGCCGACTCGGCCAGCGTCGTCGACGGAAAATTTGTGGGCCTGGCTATCGACATCGACGAGGACGACGACAAGATCAACGACCGCATTGCACAGTGGACCGGCCAAATTGCCAGCTTGCTTTAACAAGTAACAAAATTGCTGAATATAGCTTAAAACGGCGCGTTCTGGCACAGCCTTTGCAATAAAACAAAAGTGAAGCAATGCGAGGCCGGCAACATGTTGCCACGACGCCCAGCAAGCTGCTTCAAAAACAATGTAGAACGATGCAGGCGACAGGCGTCGCTTGCACAAAGAATAGAAAGATGATGAAAATTTCAAAGATTCATGCAAGAGAAATCCTCGACTCAAGAGGAAATCCAACAGTAGAAGTAGAAGTTACAACCGATGAGGGCGTGATGGGCCGTGCCTCGGTGCCATCGGGCGCATCAACAGGCGAAAACGAGGCCCTCGAGCTGCGCGACGGCGACAAGAAGCGCTACGGCGGCAAGGGAGTGCTCAAGGCTGTGGCCAACGTGAACGACATCGTAGCTCCTGCACTGGCAGGAATGCAGGTCACCGAGCAGCGCACCATCGACGAGAAGATGCTCGAGCTCGACGGCACGCCCACCAAGTCGAAGCTGGGTGCCAACGCCATTCTGGGCGTTTCGCTGGCTGTGGCCCACACCGCTGCCAAGTCGCTGGGTCTGCCACTATACCGCTATATAGGCGGCACCAACACCTATGTGTTGCCCGTGCCCATGATGAACATCATCAACGGCGGTGCGCACAGCGATGCTCCCATTGCTTTCCAGGAATTCATGATACGCCCCGTGGGCGCAACGAGCGAGAAAGAAGCCATACGCATGGGGACCGAGGTGTTTCATGCCTTGCAGAAGCTGCTCAAGAAGCGCGGCCTGAGCACGGCCGTGGGCGACGAGGGCGGCTTTGCCCCAGCCCTCGACGGCATCGAGGATGCTCTGGGCAGCATCGTGCAAGCCATCAAGGATGCCGGCTACGAGCCTGGCAAGGATGTGACCATAGCTATGGACTGCGCCGCCAGCGAGTTTAGCGAGCAAGAAGGCGGCCGCTACTACTACAACTACAAGCAACTGTCCAACGGCATGCCCAAGGATCCCAACGGCAAGCGGCTGAGCGACGACGAGCAAATCGAGTACTTGAAGCAACTCATCGCCAAGTATCCTATCGACTCGATCGAGGACGGCCTCGACGAGAACGACTGGCAAGGCTGGGTGAAACTCACCCAGGCCCTGGGCGACAAGGTGCAGCTCGTGGGCGACGACCTCTTTGTGACCAACACCAAGTTTCTTGAAAAAGGCATCAAGATGGGCGCTGCCAATGCCATCTTGATCAAGGTGAACCAGATAGGTTCGCTCACCGAGACCCTCGATGCCATAGAGATGGCACACCGCGCCGGCTACAACACCGTGACCAGCCACCGCAGCGGCGAGACCGAGGACACCACCATTGCCGATATTGCCGTTGCTACCAACTCGGGCCAGATCAAGACTGGCAGCATGAGCCGCACCGACCGCATGGCCAAGTACAACCAGCTCATGCGCATCGAGGAGCAACTGGGCAGGCAGGCCCGCTACGGCTTCAACAAGATCGTGAAACAGTAAAGCACACACACGAGAAGTAACCATAAGTTCTGATTAAAAATTTACTATTAAGTTGAGCAAAACCTGGAGCCAGAATCGGCCCCAGGTTTTTTGTGTGCAACCTTGCTTGCAGCAATAGAAAATGATACCGATATTATTAAGAAGAAGGCTCAATAAGTAGTACTATCTCATTGATTCTTCCTTGTTTCGCTTTATAAATTCGGCTGCCGACATACCGGTAGTGCGCTTGAACACGGTCGAAAAGTTGGAACGCGAAGCATAACCGAGACTTTCGGCTATTGCCTCTATGGTAAGATTGCTATAAGCTTTTGTATCACTCATGCGTTTACATGCTTCCTTGATGCGATAGGAGTTGAGGAGACCATTGAAGTTAGTGCCCCACTTTTCCCGTATGGCTCTTGATACGTACGTTCGGTTGTATCCTGATAGATAGCATAGCTGAGTCATCGAGAATCCTTTGTTGCATATAACCTCCGTGTTCTCCATTATCTTTATTATGCTGTCGACGATTCCTTCTGGAAGTTCGGCAGTCTTTTGCTTTGGAGAATTGTCGCTTGCAGGCTCTTCATCAACAGGCAAGAGAAGTTGGTTACTTTTCACTAACTGTCGGTTGCGACTGTACAACACATCAATGAGATGCTTCTGGTGTTGATAGCTACGATAGATAATGATAACAAGTAAAATTAAGATGATCAGCGCCAAAGATACAATGATCAGCACAATAGTTGTAGTCCTCTGCTTTTGTTGCTCGTGCTGGTAGTTCAGGCTGATCTGCTCGAGCTGACGCAAGAAGCGTCCTTGTTTCACGGTTGACAAGTTGTTTCCATTGTTGAGCTCGTCTTTCGTTTTCAACCGTTGGTAGTCGTAATGAGCCGCCAAGGCAGAATCCCCATTTTGCTGATAGTATTCATAGAGAATGTCATTGATACTGTATTTTAAAATGGGCTGAGTGCTCGGGGCCCTGCTCATCTTGTCGAGTTTGGCAAGTTCCTCCTTTGCAAGGTCATCGCGATTCATTTTTCTGTATATCTGTACAAGAACTACATGCATCATCGGCATCACGTTGTACTTTGCATAGTCGGCTTTTGATGGCATGTTGCTTGTGAGCAGCCTTGCGCACTCAGCATAGTTTTTCTTGCTGTATGCAATGTTTATCTTGCTGTAGAGCATTGCTTCGTCAAGCATCATGGTATTTTTGGGTATCTTCAGCCGGCTTATGCTGGCAGTCTCCTTGGCGATAAGCTTAAGGATCTTGTCGGGATGTGGTGAAGCGAAGGCAGAGAGTGACAAATTATAGTAAGTTGTAGTGACGCACTTCCATTCTTTCACTTTTGCAGCTTCCCAAAAGATTTTCTTGTTATCGGCGATAAACTGCGATACGGCGTTTTTACTGCCGTTGATCGATTCATAAATGAAGGTTACATTCGCTTTGTTGCCAATGATGTAGGGCAATCGATCGATGAAATGGTTCTCCTGTGCGGTTTGCAGGGCACGGTCAAGATACTCGTCGGCCAGGTCGAAGCGGTTGTAGTATGTGGAGTAAATATTGCCCATGTAGTTCATTGCATTGACATACAATCGCAGTTCGTCGTCGGCAAGTTGCCTGCTGTCTTTTCTGTCGGCAATTATCGAGAAACAAACCAGTGCGCTGTCTGCCATCTGTCGTTTATATAAATAGGTGTAGCCCATATTGTACAGTACACGTGTAGAAAACCTTTCATATCGCGCATAAAAGGAGGGGCGTTGTTGGCGGGCTGCCTGCACAGCAACTGGCAGCAGCAGTAGCAGTATTATGATGGTCAAGCAATGTCTTATTCTGTAGTTCATATCAGAGGTAGGTTTACTTTTAAGTACAAAGTTAGGAAAAAATAATATCTAAACAAATACATAACAAAATGTTGTTTTTTCAACAATAAACTTGTTGATTTCACTCCGTTTTGTTGTTAAATGCCAAATTAGAACATCTTGGCTGCCTGTTTTTTTTCACCCACTCACTTCTGCTTCTATATTTGCAATCGAAAATTCTATTCCATTAATTAATTATTTACTATGAAAAAAGTTCTACTAGCAGTTTGTGCACTGCTCATGGCTACCTTAGCCATTGCACAAAACGAAACTGTTGTCATCAACAACACCACACCTGGCAAACTTGCTCAGACACTTGGAGCCGAGATGTACACGAT
>SAMEA3663095__coassemble_950_pt1 | contig 31602 bp, 23 predicted proteins | sample SAMEA3663095__metabat2_high_PE_002 | metagenome-assembled genome bin SAMEA3663095 (sample SAMEA3663095) | pig gut metagenome | biome: pig gut; feature: pig-associated habitat; material: faeces | place: France | collected 2012 | reverse complement strand
TGCCGCAGTAGCGCGCCCGCTCGCTCACGTTTTGCGGACGGTGTATGTGGCCCAGCGCCAGGTAGTCGTAGCCCGTGCCCAGCGCTGAGATTGCCACCGTGTCGATACAGCCCATGCGCCCCAGGCCTTCAATCTGCTTGTGGCCCGTGAAGTCGGCCCCCGTGACGGCGAGATGGGCCATGAGCACGACCGGGCAGTCGTCGCGATTGATGGCTGCCACGGCACCGAGCAGGTGCTGAAAATAGTAGCTTTGGCGGTTGGTTGCTTCCTCGCCGCCGTCGGCAATGGCGGGAAAATTGGCGGGATTTACATAGGGCACTGCTGCAATGTAGCCTGCCACGGTGCCGTCGCTGCGTTTCACGGCAATGATGTTGCGCTCATAGTGGGCCTGCCCGTCGTCCTTGCGGCCAGGCACCCCTATCATGTAAATGCCGGCAGCGGCTTGCCACAGCGATTGCTCGCTCTCGATGCGCGACGGGCTGTCGTGGTTGCCGGCCGTCACTACTATTGTCATTGCAGGGCATGCCTTGTGAATGGCCAGCATGCCATCGGTAAACATCTTGACTGTGGCTGCCGACGGCGCTCCGGTGTCGTAGACATCGCCGCTCACTACCATGGCATCGGGTTGCTCGCGCTTGACTATTGTCGCAAGTTGTGCAAGAAAATCGTGTTGCTCGGCCGAGCGGTCGTACTTGTAAAACACCTGGCCCAGGTGCCAGTCGCTGGTGTGGAGTATTTTCATCATAGTGATACAGGGTTAATTAGATTTTTCTTGTTCAGCTTAAAAAAAAGAGAGAGTGTGTGTGTTTCAAGGCGTTGCCAGCGCCCCGTGGGCAGCTCTACAACTCGTGCTATTGCTTCACGTAGACCAACGTCTGCGTGTAGCTGTTGCCCGTGCGCAAGTAGAGCATGTAGCGGCCGGTTGCCGTGGCTGGCGTGGCAATGGGGGTGAGGCTTATTTTGAACTGACACTTTTTCTTGTTGGTAGTGATGTCGGTCACGGTGAGCACACCTCGGGCGGCAGTGTCGAGCATGGCCTCGCAGCCGCGTTTCTTGTTGTCGCGCACTTCTACTGTGATCGATGTGTTGCCTGCATCGATGGTGCCAGCGGCCTCGTTCCAGTCGGGCAGCTTGTACGGCTCGGGGCGGTAGAGTGCAAAGTTGACCCGGGCGCCCACGGCCACCTTGTTCTCCTTGATCCACTCATCCACCCATAAGCGGTAGTAGCTGGCACCTATGGCCACGGCCGGATGCCCCGAAGGGAACACCATGCAGTCGTTGCGGTTAAAGGCCAGGTAGCCCTCGTCGGGGCTCACGGCAGCCTGGTCGGTGAGCGTGCCCAGGTCGGGACTGCCGTCCTCGATGTGTCCCAAGTCGATTACAGGACCGAAATCGCACAAGTAGTAGTCGGTCGTCTTGAAGTTGTGGCTGCTGTCGATATAGATGTCGGTAGTGCCCATGCGGGTCTTGCCGTGATTCTCGTCCATCATGTTGATGGTGACCATGTCGTCGGGGTTGTCGAGAGGATCCTCTCCACACGCTGCAAGTGTGACCAGGCCCGACAATGCAAGTGCAACAGCCCAATTGCCAGTGCTCATAGGGGTAACTCATTTATTGGTACAGCACTGCATGTGCTGTACCCTTTTGGTGATGAATGATAGTATTGTGAGATTAAAACTTGTATTTGATGCCAAATGCGGTCACGCTCTGTGTCCAGTCTTTCAGTATTTGCACCCTCTCTTCGGCATAAAATGAGATGGGGCTGCCACTGATGTTGTACTCCACGCCGCAGCCCACGTTGGCGCCCACACGGTTGAACGTGTTGCTGCCATAGAGCGCATCCTCTGAGAAGTGGGCATAGGTGAGTCCGGCTATGGGATACACATTCAGGCCGGGAGCCCCGGTGCCTATCACATATTGTGCATTGAGGTTCACATTGTAGTCCTTCACACCGTTGTCTTTGAAGTAATAGATAAATTCAGGTGCAACGCGCAGGTGCTGGGCAATTTCCACTTGCACTTGGGCGCCAATGCCTGCCATGCTGTTTTTGGAGCCGAAGTTCATCTGCGCTCCCACGCTCCAGTCGCCCACCTGGGCCTGTGCTGCCACTCCTGCCATGGCAAGGAGTAAAGAGATTATTGTATTCTTCATCTGCGTCTTGTTTTTTGGTTCTCAACGAGGCAAAGATAAAACTATTTTTGTTCTTCGCCAACCCCGTGGTTGTCATTCTGCTGTGCATTGTCCATTTTTTGCACGGTCGTGGTCTCGTCGCTCAGCTTGGGCTTATACTTGTGAAGCCTGATTTTCATTTTGTCAAAGCCTTTGCCAAACACACCCGAGGTCGAGGCAATCGAGATGAAGGCGTTGGGGTCGATAGCCTTGATGATGCGTTGCACGGTTATGCTCTCATACTTGCGGCACACTACCATCAATATCTTCACGTCTTGCTTGGTGTACCAGCCTGTGCCATGCAGCAGGGTGCAGCCGCGGTTGGCCTCGTTGTTGATGGCATTGGCTATGTCTTGCCACTTCTCGCTCACAATCAAAAACTGCCGGCCCTGGAAGCGGTTGTTGATCACAAAGTCGCTCACAAAGCTGTTGATGACCAGAAACACGTAGCCAAACACAATCTTGTCGAGCTGGTGAAACAGCAGGTAGGACGACGTGATGATGCACAAGTCGCAGTAGAGCATCATGCGGCCAAACGACACGTTGCTGTGCTTGTTGACCATGGCCGCAATCACATCGGTGCCGCCGCTGCTGCCATTGTGGGCAAAGGTGGTGCCCAGCCCGGTGCCGCACAGGATGGCCCCGATGATCACGTTCATAAACGACTGCTGGTTGACGATGGGGTGTGGAAACATGGGCGTGAGGAAACCCAAAAACATGCTGAATATGGTGGCCCCGAAGATGGTGCGCAGCACAAACTGCCGCCCCACGGTGCGGTAGGCGATCACCAGCAGCAGCACGTTGATCGCATAGTTGGGAACTGCAATGTTCACCGCCTTGCCGCTGGCAAAGTAGATGATTGTAGAGATGCCGGCAACGCCTCCCGTCACGACTCCCTCGGGAATGATGAAGGCGGCGAAACCAAACGCGCAAAGAAAAAGGGCAAAGACCATGATCACGTAGTCCTTGGCCTCCTTGATGAGAAATTTACGCTTGATGTCCATTGGGGTAATGCTTCGTTTACAATTGCGAAATTATGAAAAAAGTTTTGATACAACGCATTTTTGTCCAGGCTTTTTTTGCTCTTATTTTCGTGGGTTTAAACTTATAGGTATCTTTGTATTCCAAAGTGATGATTTAAAACCAAGACGACTATGTTGACAAGACTTCTTATTTCGGCAATATCGATACTCGTCACCGCCTGGTTGCTGCCAGGCGTGTCGTGCAGCCCGTGGTGGGTGTCGATTGTGGTGGCTGTGGTGCTGGGCCTCATCAATGCCTTCATTAAGCCCGTGATCAGTTTCCTCTCGTTGCCCGTCACTATCTTGACGCTGGGTCTCTTCTCGCTCGTGATCAATGCGCTCATGGTGCTCTTGTGCGCCAGCATCGTTGGCGGGTTCAACGTCGCAGGGTTTTGGGACGCCTTGGTCTTTGCCGTTGTACTGATGGTCGTCAACTGGGGACTCAATGCCGTTTTCGGCGACGACTGAGTGCGCGCGCATGCCGCACCATTGCGTGAAAAAAAAAGATGGCGGGCAGAATCACTTCTCCTCGCCATCGGCTTTCTATTGTGTTTTGTGTCATAATTGTAGTCACTCGCTGCCGCTGGCAAACTTCAGGGCGTTGCGCTCGCTGCTCTCGATGCGGCGGTTGCGCCAGCATCGCCGGCACAGGGCCACATACTTGTCGTCGCCGCCTATCTCGACCTGGTTGCCGTCGGTCACGATGTTGCCTTGGGCATCGATGCGGGCATTCACAATGGTCTTGCGGCCGCACGAGCAGGTCGACTTGATCTCGTCGATGGAATCGGCCAGCTCAAAAAGGCGGCGAGAACCCTCGAAGAGGTGCGTCTGGAAGTCGGTGCGCAGGCCGTAGCACACTACATTCACCCCATAGTCGTCGACGATGCGCGCAAGCTGGTCGACTTGCTGGGCGCTCAAGAACTGGGCCTCGTCGATGAGTATCCAGTCTTTTACCTGGAGCGTCTTTTCAAACATGTCTTTTAAGTACTCGTAGAGGTCCATCTCGGCATATATCCACGTGCACTTGCGCTCAATGCCTATGCGGGAGCGTATCACATTTTCCTTCTCGCGGTTGTCGATGATGGGCTTCATGCACAGGTATTGCATCTTGCGCTCCTCAAAGTTGTAGGCTTGCGTGAGCAGCAAGGCTGTCTTGGCCGAACCCATCGTGCCATAACGGAAATATAGTTTGCCTATTCCATTCATGTCTCTTTTGACCCTTTTTGTGCGGGCAAAGTTATGAAAATTATTGCCTCGTCACAATTAAAGTTGTTAACAACATCTCCCCATGCCACCGTGCCGTTGCCCCCGCCGCCCAGGGCCGCCTCACCTGCAGGCGAGCTCTTTGCCATGCACCAGTCTCCTCCTCCATCTGTGCGAGAACTCACCAAAACAGTGTAAATGTTAAAAATTTTAAATATTGAACCTTGCGATTTTGAATTTTTGGAATAATATCTATATTTGCACTCGTTAAACAAAATTAAACCTATTTTAACCCATTGGTAATGAAAAAACTACTCACCAGTTTCTACTTTTTACTTTGTTCGGTAATGGCGATGGCCATTGGCCCCCTGCCCAAAGCCAGACCTGTGGTGCAAAGTGATGGCACAACGGTCACTGTTACGGCCCATGGCGACGGCCGCGTAGCCTTCTTCACAACGAGCGACGGAAAAATTGTTGTGAAAGACAATCGCGACAATTTCTATTATGCAGTGATTAGCAATGGCGAGCTCACGGCTTCACCCTTTTTGGCTCACGACCCACAAATTCGGGGCGAGGCTGAAATAAGATTTCTTGAGGAGCATCCTGTCGAGGAGCAACTGACCCGGCTCAATGTGCTGGCACACCAGCGCAATCCCTTGCATCGTGCCCCGAGCAAGACAATTGTTGCCTCTACTCAAGACGGATTGGGAAAATACAACGTGCCTTCCGAGGGCTCGGTGGTGAGCCTGGGTAAGCCTGCAATTCCGGTCATTATGGTTGAGTTCAGCGATGCCAAGTTTGCCTCGACCACGACACAAGAAAAGATGACGCGTTTTTACAACACCCCTGGCTATCAGGAAGAGGCTTACTGTGTGGGGTCGGTCAAGGACTACTTTGTGTCGCAAAGCCGAGGCATGTTTGAACCCACCTTCACTGTTGTGGGCAAGGTCTCGCTCAGTAAAAGCTACAAAGGCTATGGGGCCAACAATTCCTATGGTTTCGACACCGATGTTGAAGGCCTTGTGCGCGATGCCGTGGCGGCTGCTGTGGCACAGGGGGTCGATTTCACTCCCTTCAAAGACAAGCAGGGAGCTGTGCAGCTCGTGAGCATCCTTTATGCTGGCCGAGGCGAGGCTACCGAACCGCACACCACGGCCAATGCCAACTTGATATGGCCCTGCGAGGTCGACATCAACGAGGAAATGAGCGGTGTGTACTTCAACTCGTTTTTTGTGGGCAACGAGCTCTTTGAAGACGGCACGCTCATGGGCATGGGTGTGTTTTGCCACGAGTTTGGCCACGCGCTGGGGCTCCCCGATTTCTACTGTACCGACTATAACTACCGCAAAGACGACCCCTTCGGCTACTGGTCGATCATGGACGCGGGCGCTTATGTCAACGACGGCCGTTCTCCCATAGGCTATACCGCCTACGAGCGGTCTTACCTGGGCTGGCTCGACATCAAGGAAATAACTGGAGCACAAACGGTGACCCTCTATCCTGCCAGCATGAAAGACAAGGACATGGCTGTACTCATCAGGAATCCTAAAGACAGCAAGGAGTATTTCATACTCGAAAACCGCAATCCCGACACCTGGTATCCTCACACCGACAAAGAGGGCCACGTCTTTGGACAGGGATTGATGGTGAGCCACTTTGTCTACGACCCAGTAGAGTGGATGCGCAATGTGGTCAACAACGTGCAGGACCTGAAACGGGCCCACATCATCACGGCCGACCAGTCGAAGTTGATTTCGAGCGCCGCTCAGGAAAACCTCTTTGGCAACGGCGTCGACCATTTGGATTCCTTGCCGCTCTACGGGCAGCAATGGCTTGATGCCCCCTTCTACCGCGTGGTGAAGAACCAGGACGGCAGTGTTACATTCAACTTCATGGAAGTCAATGGCAAGCCAGTTCCCTACCAAGTGGGCGACGTGGTCGACGCTGGTGATCTCACGCTGCAATACCTGGGCAAGAAGCAGTGGACGGTGTTGCCTAAGCGGGAAGGAGCCTATTCAGGCCACGTGGTGCTGCCTGCCACGTTTGAACGCGATGAGAAAACCTACAAGGTGACGGCCGTGTCGGCAGGAGCTTTTGCATCGTGTCCCGACTTGCTGAAGGTGTCAATACCCGCCAGCGTCGACAGCATCGCGCCCGGCGCCTTCCGGCACAGTGCAAAGCTCAGCGCCATCGAGGTAGATGAAGACAATGCCACCTATCAGAGTATCGACGGAGCTTTGTTCACCCGCAGCGACGCCTATGGGATGGACGATGTGTCGTCGGTCGAGGGGCAAGTCACCTTCGACTTCAATGCCAATCCTTGGGGGCTGCCTGTGTCGTCTAATTTCTCGGGCCAGAACAATGCCGGCAATATCAAGGCACCCATCGTGCAGGAAGGCGTGACCCTGGAGTTTGAAAACGGCAGCTTGCCGGCACGGTTGTGGAAAGGCGCCTCCGATGTCACGTTGCGCACCTATCAGGGTGGAAAACTCACATTCTCGGTCCCCGACGGTTGCAAGATAAAGCACATGGAGTTTACCGCACCCAAGTTTTATCTGTCGGCCCAAGAGGGAACGTTGGTCGGTAATGCATGGACAGGCGATGCGCAGGCGGTCACCTTCCTCACAACCGCACCCACACAGATTTCAAAGGTCGTGCTCACGGTCACGGGGCTGCTCACGTCGGAATCGGCCATTCTCTATTATCCTGCGGCCCTCACGGGCAGCTACGCACTGCCTCAGGTTGTGACACGCGTGGGTGATTTCGCCTTTGAGGGCACTGCGCTCAACGAAGTCAAACTGTCGAAGGCCATTGCCCGGTTATGTGAGAGCTCGCTGAGTTCGACTTCATTGAAACGCATCGTCTCGCCCGTGTCAACGCCTCCCGTGGCAAGTGCCGACCCGTTTGCCCAAACGAGCGAAACCCTGTGCGAGATTGTGCTGCCCAATGGCGGGGTCGAGGCCTATAAAGCCGATACCTATTGGGGCAAGTTCTTCAATATCACCAATGGCGTTTCCTCTGTTATGGTTCAGCCTGAGTCCTCCCCCTATTTCTACGACCTGCAAGGGCGCAGAGTAGTAAGCCCCACGGGCGGTATCTATATCTACAAGGGCAAGTTGATAGCCAAGTGAAGCGGTGGTGCTTTGCACAGCCACGACTGACAAGAGAAATTTTTCTACTATACTTTACACAAACTTTTATTCAACTATTAAACTGACACAATGAAAAAATTATTAGGATTACTGTTGTTGCTGCCCTTGCTTTTTGCAAGCGCATGTACCGATTTAGACGATGTGAACCACCGGCTCGACGACCACGAGCAACGTTTGCTCACGCTGGAAGAACTGGTGAAGCAGGCCAACGAAAACATCAAGGTGCTGCAAGAACTTATCAAGGCTCAGGAGCAAAACTTGAAAGTGGTGGCGTGTGTTCCCACCAAGGACGGTTCGGCCTATATCCTCACCTTCAGCGACGGAACTGCAATCGTAGTCAAGAATGCAGTCGACGGCAAGTCGCCCGAGATAGGTGTGAAGACCGATGATGACGGCAAACTCTACTGGACGATCAATGGCGACTTCATGCGCAATGCCAACGGCGAGAAGATAGCTGCCGACGGAGCACAAGGCGTGAAGCCCATATTGCGTGTCAACACCGATGGCTGCTGGGAAATGAGTGCCGACGGCGGAAAGACGTGGATGATTGTCACCGATGCCCAGGGAAGTCCTGTAAAGGCCGTGGGTGTTGAGAACCCTATCGACCTGACCATCACCGAAGACGAGTACTCGGTGATCATCACCTACAACGGCCACACCTTTGTGCTTCCCAAGGCAGGAAAAGGCGACTTGGGCATGGAATTTCTCCAGGGCGAGGGCTCCTATTATGGCAACTGGTACAATCCCCACTGCGATGATGCCACAGTCACCCTCTACGCCGGCGAGTTTGACGCCAGCGGAAAATGGAAAAAGGGGCAGAAGCTCACCATGAGCATCTTTATGCCCAAGCTGGCCGACTACAACACGCCCGCACCCCGACTGGCCGAAGGTGTGTACCGGGTGACTGCCGATCGTGGCCAAAGCTACCTTTTTGTGCCCATGCTCATCAAGGAGGGCTCCAGCAGCGAGGTGTGGGGCATGTTCTATAACTCGGGCTTCTACATCGAGGACAACACCAGCGGCGAGACCGAGGTGAGAACGATCAAGTCGGGCAAAGTGATCGTTACACACATTGGCGACAAGGACCGCATCATCTTCGACTGTGTCGATGGTGAAGGCCTTGAATTTAAGGCTTACTTCTATGGCAACCTCAATCTTGCCAACAAAAACGACAACGACAAGTCTAAGCCCGCCCGTCCCTACAGCACCAACAGGAAGAGTGTGGCGCTCAACATCCCGGCAAGTGCCACCACCGTGGCGCTCTTCATGGACGACTATCTCTACGAGCAGTACAATTCCTGGGGATTCCAGCTCAACCTCGATGCAAAGACTGGCGACTATGTCACCTTTGAGATACTGGCCGACAAGTCGTTCAAGAACAAGATACCTACGGGCACGTTCAATCTCACCTTCGATGCCTCGCCGGCAACGGCCTTCCCCGCAGCTCTCAACTACAGCCGCGACATGCTGTATTCCTGGTATGGCAACTGCGACACGCGCACAGCCGACGGAGCCTTCACCGAGCTGGGCGCCCTGACCGAGGGCACAATCACTATCTCGGAGGTTGATGGAATCTACACCTTCAACTTCAACTGCAAGGACGATGCTGGCAACGCCTACACTGGCAAGTGGACTGGCGACGTGAAGCTCTACTCCAGCGACGACGCCCCCCGCAAGTTGACGGCCCGTCGCAAGGCTCGCCGATAGGTGTTCACGCGAGGCTCAATTGAGCCGCCCCATTTCACAACAACAAGAGGGTGTGCCCCAATCCGGGGGCACACCCTCTCATTTTAGTTGCAATTGCGATTTTGGCCTGTTGCTTGTTGCAGCAAACTTGCCTGTGGGTTAGTTGCGGTTGCCGCCGAAGATGCGCAGCAAGTACAGAAACAGGTTGATGAAGTCGAGGTAGAGCTCGAGTGCGCCTATTGTGGCTACTTTACTCACGTTTTCCTCGCCCACGGTCTCGGCTGCCATCTGCTTGATCTTCTGGGTGTCCCAGGCGGTGAGGCCAATGAACACTGCCACGCCCACCAGGCTGATGATCCAGTCGAGCATGCTGCTATGCATGAAGATGTTGACGATGCTCACCACGATGAGCCCTATGAGCACCATAAACAGGATAGAGCCCATTCTGGAAAGGTCTTTACGAGTCATGTAGCCATAGGTGGCCATGATACCAAAGGTGCCTGCGGTGATAAAGAAGGTCTTCACTATGGCTGCACCGCTGTAGACAAAGAATATGGGGGTGAGGGTGATGCCTGTGAGTAGCGCATAGAGGTAGAACAAGAGTGTAGCTGTCGTGGCCTGCATCTTGTTGATGCGTGCCGAGAGCACCAGCACCACGGCAAACTCGGCGATGATGAGTCCCCACATCATCCAGCTGTGCTGCACCATGGTCATAATGAGTGCCTGGTTGCTGGCCACCAGCATCGAGATGATGGCTGTGAGCAGCAGGCCCAGTGTCATCTTGCCAAACACACGGCGCATGATTTTGCCCACATAGGCGCTCAGCGTCATCTCGTTTTCAAGGGCCGAAGCGCTTCCATAGCCGTATGCGGGACGCCCGTTGCGATCTTGGTCGTACATGTTGTTGTATTCGTTCATAATTTTATGTTTTAGATGCGTTTTATACTTGACATACTTGAAATGTGTTGCGCAAATAGCGTGCCAGTTTTCTTTTCTTTCGGCGGTAACGCCTCTACATGCGATCGGGCACCTCGATGCCCAGCAGCCCGAATCCTCGCTTGATGAGTGAGCCCACGGTCGTCGACAGTTGCAGGCGGAAGGCTCGCACCCGTGCATCTTCTTCACGCAAGATGCTGTAGTCGTGATAGAACTGGTTGTAGGTCTTGGCCAGGTCAAACACGTAATTGGCCACCAGGGCAGGACTGTAGGTGCGTCCAGCCTCGCTCACCACGGCGGCAAAGTCGGTGATGCGCTGTATCAGGTCGATTTCTTTCTCGTTGGGCTCATAGCTGCCGAAGTCGACCGCACGGTCGGCTGCATCGCTCTTGCGCAGCACGCTCTGGATGCGGGCATAGGTGTATTGCACAAAGGGACCCGTGTTGCCGTTGAAGTCGATCGACTCGGCCGGGTTGAAGAGCATGTTTTTGCGCGGGTCGACCTTGAGGATGAAGTACTTGAGTGCTCCCAGGCCTATGATGCGCATCACGTTGTCGCGTTCTTGCTCGCTCATGTCGGCCACGATGTTGCGGTCTTTGCTCACCTGCTTGGCCTGAGCTATCATCTCGTCCATGAAGTCGTCGGCGTCGACTACGGTGCCCTCGCGCGACTTCATCTTGCCGTTGGGCAGCTCCACCATGCCGTAGGAGAAGTGTATCAGGTCTTTGCCCCACTTGAAGCCCAGTCGGTCGAGCAGTATCGACAACACCTGGAAGTGGTAGTTTTGCTCGTTGCCCACCACATATATCATTTGGTCGATGGGGTAGTCTTCAAAGCGCAGCTTGGCTGTGCCTATGTCTTGGGTCATGTAGACCGATGTGCCGTCGCTGCGCAGCAGCAGCTTCTGGTCGAGGCCGTTGCTGGTGAGGTCGGCCCACACCGAGCCGTCGTCCTTGCGATAGAACAACCCCTTGTCGAGGCCTTCGAGCACTTTCTTCTTGCCCTCAAGATAGGTGTTGCTCTCGTAGTATATTTTGTCGAAGCTCACCCCCAGGCGCTTGTAGGTCTCGTCGAAACCGGCATAGACCCAGCTGTTCATTTTCTTCCACAAGGCACGCACCTCGGGGTCGCCGTCTTCCCATTTCTTGAGCATGGCGTGGGCCTCCTTGATGAGCGGAGCCTCTTTCTCGGCCTCTTCCTTGCTCATGCCCTTGGCCATGAGTTCGCTCACCTCCTGCTTGTAGTGCTTGTCAAATTCCACATAGAAGTCGCCTATCAGGTGGTCGCCCTTCTTGCCCGACGACTCGGGAGTGACGCCGTTGCCCCACTTGAGCCAGGCGAGCATCGACTTGCAGATGTGGATGCCTCGGTCGTTCACAATGTTGGTCTTTATCACCTTGTTGCCGTTGGCTGCCATGATGAGGGCCAGGCTGTAGCCCAGCAGGTTGTTGCGCACGTGCCCCAGGTGCAGGGGCTTGTTGGTGTTGGGCGAGGAGTACTCGATCATCACCAGCTTGCTCTCGGGGGTTACTTTCTTGAAGCCATAGTCGGGGTCGGCTGCCACACTTTGCAACACACCGGTCCAGAACGCACGCTTGATGCTGATGTTGAGGAAGCCCTTGATGACGTTGTATTTCTCAACGGCATCGCAGTGGGCCACAAGGTAGTCGCCTATTTCCTGTGCAGTTTCCTCAGGACGCTTGTGCGACGCCTTGAGAAACGGGAATACCACGATGGTGAGGTTGCCTTCAAATTCCTTCTTGGTTGTTGTGGGCGTGATTTTTTCTACCGGAAAGTCGGCGTTGTAGAGTGCCTTGACCGCCTGGGCGGTGGCTTGTGCTAAGATGTTATCAATCGACATTGGTCCTAAATCATTTGTTTCAATCTACAAAGTTACTAAAAAGATTGGTCTCTCGCGACTGCACAGTTAAGTTTTAAGAAATTAAAACTATTGGACTTGGTTTATTGCCGCCCATTTCCGGTGGGGGTGACTGGCACGACGGTGTTGCTGCCGGCATACCACAGGTAGCCCTCGACCTTGTTGTGACCTGCCTGGGCGAGCAGGCGGGCATATTGCTGCACCTGCCTCTTGTGGGCCCGCACTTGTGCCGGGGTGTGGCTTGCGCCAAACTTGTAGTCGACCACAATGGTTGTGCCGTCGGGACGCACCACAATGTGGTCGGGGCGTTTCAGCACGGGTGGCTGCCCGTTGCCTGTGTTGACCACAATTGTGCGCTCGTTGTACACTTTGTTTTTGGGGTCAAACCAGTCGCGTGTGCGGGGGTTATTGAGCATGCCTGTGATGATGCTCCGGGCCCGCTCGAGGTTCCATGTGGCATCGGGATTGGTGCCGAGCAGGTGCCTGCGCTGTGCATAGCGCAGTGCCTGCTTCTCGTCGCCTTTGCGCTTGATCATGCTCATGAGGCTGTGCATGCTGTTGCCTGCCTGCTGCATGGCTGTGGCCGACTCGGGCAGTTTCACCTCGAGCCTCGACAAGGCCGAGTTCACAGCATAGCTGGGCATGTCGCAGGTGCACTGTGTGCTATCGTCGTCTTGTGGCTTGTGGCGGCATTGCTCAGGGCAGCCCAGCTCCCAGTAGTCGACGATTTTGTCGCAATCGGTATCGTCGGGATGCCGTTCGGGCCAGTAGTGGGTCACTATCTTGTCGATTTTGGGCATGATGCTCTTGGCGAGGTCGTCGATACTCCTGTCGCCCGTGTTTCTCTTGGGCTTCAGTACAAAGAGGTGCAGCTGCTGGCTGGCGCGGGTGAAGGCCACATAGGTCTTGTTCACTTTGTCGATGAGGTCTTCCTCATAGAGCGTCTTGTAGTAGCTGTTGAAGGCGCCCACCATTTTCATGCGACTGGTGCTGAGCGGGATGAGCGGGGGCACAATTTCGACCTCCTCTTTCTGAATTGCGGCAGCCTCCTGTGCGTGCGGGCAAGCGCTGTTGATTTTTTTCCATGTCTCGCGGTCGAGCCATGTGATGTCGTCGAGGTCTGTCATCGGCCAGCTGGCAAACGGGATGATGACGCAGGGGGCTTCAAGTCCCTTGGAGGCATGTATGGTCATGATGTTGACGGCGTTGCCACTGTTGCCCGAGGGCACGGCGGCCTTGTCTTTTTTGTCGTCCCAGTACTTGAGAAACTCATGCACGGTGCCGCCGCAGCTGCGTTGGGCGGCAAAGTTGAGCACGAAGTTCTGGAATGCGAGCAGGAAGGCTGTGTCGGTGTCGCCGCTGTTGCCTGAGCCTGCAATGTACTCCTTGATGATTTTGTCGACCAGGCCGGTCAAGGTGGTCATCTCCTTGCCATCGTCGGCCATGAGCGTCTTTATTTCTTCGTTGTAGGCTTTGATTTGCTTTTGCGCTGTTTCATTTCTCAAGGCGTTGTTTTGGTCGAAGCATTGGGCCAGCAGCTTGCCGCAGTCGGCCGTCTCGTCGCCGCACTCGCGCAGTCGACGGCCAAACTCGTGCAGCATCTTGTAGCGGAACTGCTCGCTCAGCCGCTTCTCGCGCAACAGCTCTTGGGGGGTCTTAGCATGTGCAGCATCGTTGCTGTCGTCCTCGTCGCTGTGGTACTGTGTGCTGTCGATGAAGCGCAGCACGCTCACGATGAGGCGCACGCTGGGGCTGTTGCTCAGCAGCAGCGACTCGCCCGACACGATGTCGATGCAGTCATCCTTGTCGCACGTGGCATTGTGGCTCAACAGCTTCTGCACAATGTCTTTGCCCTCGTTGTTGCGGTTCACCAGGATGAGCATGTCTTTAAACTCGAAGCCATAATCCCGCTTCAAGTCGAGCAGGTATTGCGGCAGGAGCTCGAGCACTTGCTCGGTTGCCTTGGGAGCCGCCTCGTCGCCATGGCTTGGCATTTCCTTTGGACCGTAGATGCAGTTTACCCTCACGTAGCCTTTCAGCTCGCTGGCCTGGGCTGCCGGGCTTGTATCCTGCTTAAGGTTGCTGTAGGTTGCCTGCAGCTTTTCATAGTCGGCGAAACTGCCGAGCAGTTTCTTGAAAAAGGCGTTGTTAAACTCGACGATGTTTTCCAGACTGCGGTAGTTGGTGTTGAGTTTGGTCGAGTCGTTGTAGTACTCCCCAAACTCTTTTCTCAACTGATTTTGCAAGATGTCGGGGTTGCTGTCGCGGAAGCGGTAGATGCTCTGCTTCTCGTCGCCGATGATGAGGTTGCCGTTGCCTTTGCTCAAGCTATCTTCAAGCAGTGGTATGAAGTTCTCATATTGCTTGGTGCTTGTGTCCTGGAACTCGTCGATCATGAAATTGTAGAGCCACGTGCCCATGCGCTCGTACACAAAGGGTACACCGCCTTTGAGTGCCTTGGCCACAAGCTCGTTGGTGTCAGATATCATGATACTCTCGTTGTCGCGGTTCATCTCCTGGAGCTTGGTGCTGATTGCGCCCAGCAACCCCAGCCGCCATATGTTTTTGAGCAGCGAGTCGAGCAGTAGCGACATGTCGTAGTTGGCAAGGTAATCGGCCACGAGTGCAGCAAACTCCTCGCTGCAGGCTGAGATCGTTTCAGGGGCTACTTTTCCCTTGTAGAGCACTTTCTTTTCAAGGGCCGTGTCGTCATAGTTGCGCAGCGTGTTTATAGTGCTGCTACCCAATGGCGCAGCGTCAAGCAGCTTTTTTACTGGCGCCGACTTGATGTAAACGACGTCGATGCCGGCCTGCCCCAAGAAGTCGTGCAGCAGCTGCGCGAAGTTCTTGCAATAGTCGTCGCAGGCTTTGTGTTGTGTCGCCACCGCCTTCTGGAATGCTGTGAGATGGCTCATCTTGCTCAGGTAGGTCCTAATCTCATCGTTGTGGGCCTTGAACTGCTCCTTGTTGATAAACTCGGCAAAGTTGAGCAGGCTGTTGCGCGACTTGCTGTCGAAATTGTAGATGTTCCACTTGCCCTCGTCATGAGCCAGTGTTTCTACATATTTTTTCACCCATTTCTCGATGGGGGCGCCAGGGGTTCGGCCCAAGTCGTGCAAGAAGACGCGCAGGGCCTGGCTGGTGGCATATTTCTCGTCGAGTTGCACATCGTAGTTGAAGTCGCAGTCCAGCTCGTGGGCAAAGTTGCGCACGACACTTTGAAAAAACGAGTCGATGGTGCTCACGTTGAAGTGGGTGTAGCCATGCAGAATGCCCTTCAGGGCGCTTTTTGCATGGTTTTGTATCTCCTCCTTGCTATCGCCGTGGGTTTTGATGTAGTCGTCGAGATATTGTCCCTCGCCTTTAGAGAGCTTGTAGAGCTCGGTCACGATGCGTTGCTTCATCTCGTTGGTAGCCTTGTTGGTAAAGGTGATGGCCAGCATGTGCTCGTGATAGTTGCTGCCGCATGGGCGCAGTTGCGTGCGGCCTGTCTCGGGGTCTTTCGACCACAGCAGAAGTTCGATGAAGTTCTTGGCCAGGTTGAAGGTCTTGCCCGACCCTGCCGATGCTTTGATTACTTGCAGTTGTTCCATGGGGGTGTGTTGTGGGTATTGTTGCTGTTGATTGAAATGCTGTTTTTTTCTTATATGATGCGGGCTTTGAAGCCTTGCCCGGTGAGGAAGTCGAGCACTTGCTGCCGGCGGTCGCCCTGTATCAGAATCTCGCCGTCGCGTGCCGACCCGCCCACGCCGCAATGCTTCTTGAGCGTTGCGGCCAGGGTCTTGAGTGCAGCATCGTTGCACAGCAGGTCGGTCACAAGGGTCGCCTGCTTGCCTTTGCGCCCTTTCTTGTCGAGCAGCACATTCACCATGTGCTTCCCTTGCTGGGCGAGCGCGTCGCCCTTGGGCACGCCCGCTGTGGCTTGCTCTTGGGCCTGCTTTATTTCCTCGTCGCTGGGCACTGCCACCTGAAATGCGGCTCCCAGCTTTGCTTTCCAGTCTTCCATATTGTGTAATAGATGTGCTTGGTTTCAAACACAAAGTTATACATTATTTTGAAGAAATGAAAATCGGCCGTCACGAGATTTGAGTGAAGTGTCACCCTCTTTCGTCTGGCACAGGGGGTGCAATTGCGTGGTGCAGCGATGTTGAGCAATCTATGCTACCAGTCGCGGTAGTCGACGGCGTTGCGGCGGCATTCCTCCTTGATGGGCGAGTAGGGGTCGATGCTGGCATATATGGCCATGCGGCGGTAGCGCGGGCGGCAGATGAAACGCTCCACGCAGTAGGCCGACACAAAGTATACGCCCGAGAGCACCCACAGCATCTTGTAGTTGGTGGCCACTTGCGAGAGTTCGGCTCCCCCGCACATCAGGGCTACATAGCCGTTGCCGCCCCATGTGAGCGGCACCATGTTGCCCAGTGCAGTCCACAGACTCGACATGGCATAGCGGGGGTAGGAGATGCCCGAGAGGAAGACAAAGAAAAGCGAGGTGAAGGCAATGACCAAGAAGGTCGACTCACGGTCGTTGACAAAAACCGAGAGCGTCTGGCCCAGCAGCGACGAGGCCAGCATGAAGGGTAGCATGAGCAGCAAGATGTCGAGCGGGTCGCCCAGCTGCGGGAAGTCGAAAAACATGGGCACGAAGAAAAGCACATACACCACAGGAATGAAGTAGATGAAGATGTGGCACAAGCTCTTGCCTATGATCGAGGCCGACACGCCAGCGCCCACGTCCATGGGGTCGAGCCCCTTGTTGCGCAGCCGGCGCTCGCGGCTGCCGGCACGCAGCACGCATATGCCCAGTATCAGGCTCTGCTGGATGACTGCCACCAGGATGAGCGGCAGCAGTGCCGAGGCTATGCCCGTCGACTTGTTGATGATGGGCACTTGCTTGCTCTCGATGATGGCGCTGTTCTGGTAGGTGAGAGGCGCAGTCTTGCTGCCCTGCATCTTGGTGCACAGGTCCATCTGCACGGCTGTGAGGCCCGATAGCATCTGCTTGTAACGCATGAGCACGCCCATGTCGCAGTAGAGCGACACGTGTCCTTGCAGCCCGTTCTCGATATTGCTCGAGAAGTCGCGTGGAAAATACACAATGCCATAGGCGTCGTGGCTGGCAATGAGGCGCTGGGCGTCTTGCATGTTGCTCACATAGTCCATCACAGCCACCTCGGGGGTGGCGTCGAGCTCGCGCGCAAACTGGCGGGTGAGCTGGCTACGGCAGTCGTCGACGACCACCACCTTGATGTCGCGTGCCACCTCGGTGTTGTAGATGAGCGAGTAGAGCACAGGGTACATGGCAGGCAGCAAGAGGAAGAAGATGAGCACAGCCTCGTCGCGGAAGCACAACTTGGTCTCACGCTTCCACACGTTGAATATATCGATTATCCAGTGTTTCATCTTTCTTTTTTTTCAGTTTCTTGCGTTAGGGTACATACACGGGATGCAGGCATTCGTTCTTCAACCGCCACTTGAGCAACCACGGCAAGATGGTGAAGCCTATGAGCGCAGCGATATTATAGCGCGTGTAGTACAATGGCAACCCGTTGAGTGCCTCGTCGCAGCTGAGCAGGAAGTAATACTTGGCTGGCATCACATAGCCCAGGGCCTCGACCCAGTTGTACATCGACTCGCCCGGCAGCGAGAAACCGCAGAACGAGAAGGTGAGCATGCCCAGCAACGTGCACAGTGTGCTGCCGTAGCGAAAGTTTGGGGTCACGCACATGGCCATGATGGCCCATGCCTGATTGGCCAGCACAAAGAGCACCATGGCCACTATCATGATCACGGGGTGGCAGTTGAGCGGAAACTGGTAGATGCGGTACATCATAAACTGAATAAACCACCCTATGGCGCACCATATGCACGTCTGTGGCAGCAGCTTGCCCGTCAATGCAATGGTGATCGAGTCGCCCGAGCTGCGCAGCCACTGCCGGCAGGTGCCGTACTTGAACTCGGTGCCTATGCTGAAGGCTGTGACCAGCAAGATGAGCAGGGCCAGTAGCGCAGGCACAAAGGAGCTGTTGAGATAGTAGCTGTAGTTCACCCATGGGTTGTTGATGGGGTGCACTTGCGTGGCCACGGGCTGCAGTGTTGCCGATATGGCCTCGCTGCGCATGCCCAGGGTGCGCAAGGCAACGGTGGCGATGGCCCCGTTGGCCAGCACGGTGATGGTCTTGAACCCTTTGTACATCATCGATGCCGGCGTGTAGTAGGCATAGCTCACATAGTAGCTTATGGTGGGGTGGTTGCCGCTCAGCGCGCGCTCCTCGAGGTGGGCAGGCATGAGGATGAATCCCAGCACGTCGCCGCGCTGCACGGCATCGCAGGCCTCCTGGAAGTTGGCAAAGTGGCACTTGATTTCCACGTTCTGCATTGCGCCCAGGTTGCGGGACAGTGCACGCGAGGTCGACGAGTTGTCGAGGTCGACTACGCCCACCGGCACGCGCGTGACGGGCCCCTTATGCATGAGGTCGAAAAAGAAGAAGGCGCACAACAGCGGCATCACAACCATCATCCACACAAACACCTGTCGCCTCACCAGTGAGACGGCTCCTCGCTTGAATGCTTGTCTGAAGTATTGCTTGATCATGACTTTGTGTTTACGCTGTGTCTTCTTGTTTGTTTTGGCTGGCTGCACACTGCTGTGGCTCAACGCTCGTCGAGCAGCACCGACATGCCCGGTCTGAAGTCGGCAATGGGTGTCACGGGCTTGGCTTTGACCTCAAAGGTCTTGCTGTCGTACTGGCCGTAGGCCTTGGTGGCGTTCCACACGGCATAGCTGCCCATGTCGTGGATATAGTAGACTTGCAGTTTTGTTTTCTTGTTGTTGAGTGCCGGGATGGTGACGTTGATCAAGGTGTCCATGGGCATCTGCGAGAGTTTGTCTTCACGCACGTTGAACGACACCCACATGTCGTCGAGCTGCGATATCGACATGATGGGAGTGCCCATCGACACGAGCTCGCCCACGTGGGGGTAGATTTCGCTCACCTCGCCGTCGCAGGGAGCTACAAGCACTTGGTCCTCGAGCACCGATTCCACTTCCATCACCGTGCCTCGGGCCACATCTTCCATGCTCTTGGCAGCCGATTTGTCTTCGGCCTGGCTGCCGTTCTGGGCCAGCTGGGCATTGCTTTGCGCAGTGCGCACGGCGGCGCTTGCGGCGTCATAGGCAGCCTTGGCCTCGTCGCGTCGTTGCTGGGTGACCACGCCCTGCTGGTACAGGTTTTCCATGCGGTCGTAGGTCTTCTTGGCAATGTCCTCGGCAGCCTTGGCCTGCTCCACAATGTGGCCTGTGCTCTGCTTGATCTCGGTGCGAGTGCCTTTGTCCACCTTCTGGCTGGCTGCCTGGGCGGCGCGTTGAGCGCTCTTGGCCTTGTAGAGTGTGGCGTCGGCCAGCTTGCTGCTTATGGCTACCAGGGTATCGCCCTTGTGCACATAGTCGCCCTCCTTGACATAGAATTTCACGATGCGCCCCGGCAGCTTGCCCGACACGCGCACTTGGTCGCAGTCGGCTTGGCCCTGAGTCATCTCCTTGGGGGCGTGAATGAGCAAGATGCCCAGCAGGGCCACGCAGGCCATCACGAGCGTGAAAACGCCCAGTGCGGCAAGCAGAGCCTTGTCGCGCTTGCGCACGATGGTGCGCTGGTCCTTCACTTCACGGCGCTTCGACTCGGTCTTGACGTCGCTGGCTTGGGTCCTGGTTGCGCTTGGGCCCCCGGCTTTCGTCTCACTTGGCGCTGTCACTTGGCGCTTGGGTTGTTGGTTGGCCGCCTGAGCTTGGGTTGCGGGTGTTTTCTTTTCATCAGCTTTATCCATTGTAGTAGATATAATGTGTTTTTTTGTGTTCGATTGTCAATATCTCATCTCGCCCAGTACCTTCGACAGGTACACGTCGCACAGCTGAATGTCGATTTGGGCATCGATGTTGTCGCTATAGGCCTTGAACCATGCAGTTTGGGCGGTGAGCACCTCGTCGAGGTTCATCACGCCCTCTTTGTAGCCCACAGTGGCACAGCGCAGGTTCTCGTTGGCCGACACGAGATTGGCCTTGGTCTTCTCGTAGGTCTTCCATGCCTCCTGGTAGCGATAGGCGGCTTGGTTCACTTGCAGGGCAATTTTCTCTTTGGCGTCTTCGAGCTCTACACGCTTGATGCGGGCGTCGGCCAGGGCAGCCTTGTATTTGTTAGACAGCCCTCCCCAGTGCCACAGTGGCACTTTCACCATGGCACCTACCGAGAACCCGAAGCCAAACTTGTTTTCAAAGCCGTTATAGGTGTTGGGGTTCAGTGCGTGATAGGCAGCAAAGGCTGCCACTTGGGGCATCATCTCGCTCTTGGTCACATTGGCCTTCTCGTCGTAGATCTTGGTGGCCAGCGTGAGCGATTCTATCTCGTGGCGCTTGCTGTAGACCGTGTCCATGTTGAATCGTGAAGGGCGCAGGGTGCCCTCGATGTCTTCCTTGTCCTCATCGGCCAGGGTGTAGCGGCGGTCGATGGGCTGGCCGCACAGCTGGTTGAGCAGCATGCGCGACAAGGCCAGTCCGTTTTCCACCTTGGTCAGGTTCACGTTGCCCTCGTTCACTTTCACGTCTACACTCAGCTTGTTGGCTTGTGTGGCTACGCCCTGCTTCATCATTTTCTCCACATCGCTGTCGAGGTTCTTCACAAGTTTCAAGTAGCTGTGCACGAGTTTCTCCTTGGCTCTGAGCGACACCACCTGCCAGTAGGCTTGGTCCACGCTGTAGATCACGTCTTCGATTTTGCTGTCGTTCATCGAGCGGGCCAGCTCTTCGGCATATTTTGTGATGGCGTTCATGGCTCTTATTTTCCCTCCCATGTAGATGGGTTGCACTGCAGTGATAGCTCCGGCAAAGATGTTGTGGATGTCGGCCGTGAGTGCGCTTTTGGGCAGCAATGCCACCATCGAGGGCACTATCGAGCCGTCGACCACTGCCGGCATGCCTGTGGCCGGGTCGGTGACCAGGCCGAAGTCGTACTTGCCTGTGGCGCTGTTATAGGTCTTGATGGGCAGGTACTGGTCTTCTTTTTTGAGCGACATCTTGTGCTGATTGTAGATGTAGCCACCCACAAGGTCGATGCTGGGCAGGTAGGCCGCGGCGGCTTCCTTGCGCTGGTAGCCTGCTTGCTCTATCTTGATGTTGCCTGCTTGAATCTCCCTGTTGTTGTTGATGGCCATGCGGCGGCACGAGTCGAGCGATACTGTGCCCTGGGCCATTCCCTGTATCGACATCAACAACGCAAAATATAGCAATAACTTGAACTTGCGCATAAAATTTGACACGTGTATCGTTAAATCCATTGCAAATATACTGCAAAATAGAACACGATAATAAAATAACGGTGAATTTTACCACTTCCTTTGGACATTTGGACAACAGAGCGGGCCGAAAATGGCTGTATCGCATTTTCGGCCCGTCCTGTAGTTTCGGTTGTGGTTGGCTGGTGCTTCGGCCTCAGGCGGCGTTTCACTTGCCAGCGTTGCTCAAGTAGCATTTCACCTCGCCAAATGGCAGTTTGCCCACTACCATGAGCGGCTTGCGGTCGGGGGCAGTCGAGAGCCAGGCGTCGAGGTCGTCGCTCGACTTGCGCTTGCCGTCTTGTGTGAACTTGAAGGTGATGTGGTAGGCCTGGTGGCGGCTCTTGTCGCGCAGGGTGATGGCTTGCACGCCGCGATACTTGATGGTGAGCACCTCCTTGGTTTTGCCCGAGAAGATACAGGTCACATAGGACTTGTTGTGTGCCAGGTTGCCAAAGTCGAGGTTGCGCAGCATGTAGAACACACTCAGCATGTCGTAGGCATTGCCGCGGTTGGCCAGATTGGCATGCTTGATGCCGCTCTTGCGCCACCGGGTGCACCTGGCTGTGGTAGTGCCGTTGCTGCGGGAGAATTGCACCAAGTCGCGAGCACGGTATTTCTTCTCGTGGGTGCACTTCTCGTACCTGATGGGCAGAAACTGGCTGTTCATCGTGCACTTCAGGGTGTCGCGCACCGGGTAGAACGTGTCGGCCCACGACCGGGTGCGGCCCACGAGCTGGGCATAGTAGCCTTGTGGGGTGCGCTTGATGCTGAGCCGTGCGTCGCCGGCATGTTTCCATATCACACCCCAGTGATACACGATTTGGAAATTGAGTGTCTCGCTTGTGTAGGTGCGGGCTGTGGCCGGCAAGGCCATCAAGGCGACTAATGCCGCAAGCAGTCCAAGTCTTATGGATCTTATTACCTTCATTTTTGCATCAATTTTTGGGAGTTAGACCACTTTTCGCCCTCAAGGTTTAATTGTCACTTCTCGGGCTCGGTCACCTTCAGGCGGTCGCCGCTGCCACGTGCCACGGTGTTGTAGTAGTCCTGGGTGTAGCCCCCGAAGGTGGGCTGCACAGGCATGCCGTAGGGGTTGTACTCAAATTTCCCGTCTTTCTCGTGCTTGATGTTGCCGTCGAGATACTTCACAAAGAGGTATTTGGCCAGGTCCTGATAGGCCTTCATGTAGGTTTGCGACTCGGCAATGCTGTAGTTGGTGAGATACTCTACAGCTTGGCTCTTGCTCGCCTTGAGCAGCTCTTGTGCCCGCTGCTCGGTGCTGGCCTGGTTGTGCTCAAAGCGGTCCTCGAGCTGGCCCTGCACTTTGCGTATGTCGGGGATCATGTAGCTGTAACGGTTGTAGGCTTGGTTGGCTATCAGGTTGTTGACCCAGAAGGCAGCGTCAAAGTCGAAGTGGTACAGGTCGGCCTTGCCGCTCTTGAAGCAGTCGGGCACCTCGGTGATGCTGCAGTACATGGGCACAAACACGGCGGTGTTGGCGTCGTCGACGCCAAACCACAGGCAGCCTCCCACCTCGTCGGGCAGGCTGGCACGCATCTGCGAGACAAACACAAAGCCCGTCTGCTGTGTGGCAATGGCGCGCTCCTGGCAGTATTTCACGCTGTCGACGGTGAACTCCATAGGGCGGTAGCGGTAGGGAACGCCATAGTAGTTGGCAGCTCCTGGGTCGACGGTCATGTCAAACGGGGTGCCCTCGTAGTGGTCGCGCATCATGTTCTGCAGGTCGCGCACGCTCAATTTCTTGTCGGGCTTCACATAGAGGGGCATTCGGGCAGCTCCCTTCTTGCCGGCAATGTAGGGCAGGTACATGTCCATGCCGCTCTTGAAGCGGTTGAAGTAGCTCCACACTCGGGCATCGCAGCCACGCAGGGTGCCGAAGTCGCTGGGGGCGTAGGCTGTAGAAAACTCAAAGTCCTTGTCTTTGCCCTTGAAGTAGCCCATCTTGCGGGCAAAGGAGATCACGTCCTTGCTGTAGAGACAGTTCTCCTTGTCGTTGAGCGGGAAGTTGTAGATGCGGCTTTGGTTGGCGTGGGCGGCAATGCAGTCGTCGGGGATGCGCATGGCTACCCACACAGCTCCTTTCTCCTTGGGGCCCTTGCCCACCATCTCGAGCACCCACACCTCGTTGGGGTCGCCTATCGAGAACGACTCGCCCTCGCTGTAGTAGCCGTATCGGGCCACGAGGTCGGTCATCACCTTGATGGCCTCGCGGGCGGTCTTGCTGCGTTGCAGGGCAATATAGATGAGGCTGCCGTAGTCGATGATGGCCGAGGTGTCGACCAGCTCCTCGCGGCCGCCAAAGGTGGACTCGGCCACAGTCACCTGGTGCTCGTTGATGTTGCCCACTACCTGATAGGTGTGGGCTACTTCGGGAATATAGCCCAGCGGCTTGCCCGAGTCCCAGTCGACGATGGCGCGCATCTCGCCGGGCTTGTGGTCGGCTGCGGGCAAAAACTGCAGGTCGCCGTAGAGGGTGTGGGAGTCGGCTGCATAGGTGATGAGCGTGCTGCCGTCGGTGGTGGCATTTTTGCCTGCCAGCAGGTTGGTGCAGGCCAGTGCGCTGCCTGCTGTGACTGCCGCCAGCGCAAGTGTGATGTTTCTGATGTTCATAGTTGGTTGTGTATTTGTGTTTTTTGGATGTATTGCTTGGCACAGGCGAAGGTGATCATGTACCTGTCGCCCATAGTGGTGTGCAGGTAGTAGGGCGTGGCCTTGAAGCCGCCCTGGTGGGCGAGTTGCTGGCCTCGATGGGGGGTGGCAAAGCGGTCGACTGTGATGTCGCTGGCATAGTTGCCCACTTGCTGTCGCTCTCCCACGGCCTTGAATATGGCTTCCTTGGCCATCCAGGCTACCATGTGGCCGTCGACGTCGCCGGTATCGAGCCAGGTTTTCTCGTCGTCGTTGACGTAGAAGTCGCGCACGCCCAGCACGCGGCGCCCGTAACGCTCCACGTCGACGCCCATGCGGTGGGTGGCGTTGAGCCCAATGCACAGCAGCCCACGTGTGTGGGCTATGGTGATGTGTGCCTGGCACCCCTCGATATAGGGGTCGTCGTCGGCGTTGTGGCGCAGTGTGGCGCTTTGGCCCACGATGCGTTTCACGAGCAGCCGCTCGCCCAGTATTTCCCGGCGGCGGTATTCCGATTTTGCCTCACAGTGGGCTGACAGTCCCTCGGCAGCGCACATGCAGGCCAATTGTTGCGAGGTCTCGCTGAGCATCCACATGTGCAGCACAGTCCCGTCGATATATGTCTTAGTACCAGCGTAGGCCATGGGTGGTGGTGTCTTATTTTTTGTTGTTGTCTTTGCCGTTGTCGGGGGCGACGACGACTTTCACCTTGGCGATGCGGAATTTTTTTACCTTCAGCACGGTAAACTGGCAGCGGCCACAGGTGATTTCTTCCTTCTCCTTAGGGAAGTCGCCTTTCACGTTGAGCAGCAGGCCGGCTATGGTCTCGGCATCTTCGAGTTGCTTGTCGTCGAAGTCGTCCTCGCTGGTACCCGTCACCTCGTAGAAGTCGTTGAGCGAGGTCTTGGCATCGAAGATATAGGTGTTGTCGGCCACCTTGCTGTAGAATTTCTCCTCGGTGTCATACTCGTCGTCGATGTCGCCCACAATCTCCTCGAGCACGTCCTCGAGGGTGCATATGCCCTGAGTGCATCCATACTCGTCGACCACAATGGCCATGTGCACTTTCTTCTTGCGGAAGTCCTCGAGCAGGTCGTCGATTTGCCGTGTCTCGGGCACAAAATACACCGGTCGCAGCAGGGTTTGCCACCTGAAGCTGTTGTCGCGCTTGCCTATGTAGGGCAGCAAGTCCTTGGCATAGAGCATGCCCTTGATGTTGTCGGGGCTTTCTTCATACACGGGCATGCGCGAGTATCCGTTTTCGACCACGGTCTTCACCACGTCGTCAAATGTGGTGTCGTAGTCAATGTCGACCACGTCGATGCGCGGACGCATGATTTCGGTCACCGTCTTCTCGCCAAAGGTGAGTATGCCCTTGAGCATCTCTTTTTCGTCGGTCGACTTCAAGTCGCTCACCTCCAGGGCGCGGTTCAGGTCTTCCATCGAGATGTCGTCGCTGCGCTTGCTCACTGCCTTGCGCACAATCAGGGTGCTCTTGACCATGAGCTTCGACAGGGGACCGAACACCTTCATCATCACACTCAGCCCGGGAGCCGCCATCTCGGCAAACTGCACGTTGTGGCTGCTGGCATAGAGCTTGGGTATGATTTCGCCGAAAAGCAGAATCAGGAAGGTGAGTATCACGGTTTGCACAACAAAATTGGCCACTGCACTGTTGAAGGTGAAGATGGTGTTCATGGCGTAGTTCAGTACCACGGCAATGAGCACGTTCACCGAGTTGTTGCCTATCAATATTGTGGCCAGCAGCCGTTCGGGCTTGGAGAGCAGCTGCTTTATTCTTTCTTGTTTCGACTCGTCGTCGATGCTGTCGATATCTTCTTTTGAGAGCGAGAAATAGGCCAGCTCCGACCCTGAGTTGTAGGCCGAGTACATCAATGCAAAGAGCGCGATGATGATGGCGATGATACTGCCCGCAGTGGGCGTGTTGACGGTGATGGCCTGCTGGTCAAGGGCCAAAATGTTTAGAAGACACGAAAGAGGGTCAGGATCCAAAATGCGGTATATTTAGTTCAACAATCAGCCTGCAGGCCTCGACGGCCCCAGTCAGGAAAATGCAAGTCGCATGTTTTCGCTCGCAAAGTTACAAAACTCTTGCCATCTGCCCAAATCTATCATGTGGATTATTTGTTTATTCCGGACAATGAACTGTGTGCCGCATGCTGAAAAATACATGAATGTTGGAGAAGAAAACAGGATAACGAGGCCGAGACGTTCACAACGTGTCCTACACATAGAGGAAAGCTTAGGGTCAGTTCCAAACATGGGGCACGAGAGAAGAGAGAAAATGTCAGAATAGGTTCTTATCTTGCCAATAAGCATGGGTGGGAGATAGATCTAATGGCAAACCCTGATGGTGTAACCTCAGCAGATAGTTACAATAAATCTTTAGAAGTAAAGCAAGAATACAAAGTCTCCTCATCTGGTTCTAAGTCGTCCATTGATTATTTGCTAAGATATGGGGCAAAACAAGCAGATAATGTAGTCTTGGTTTTACCACCCGACGTTTCTCTTGACAAATTGAGTAGCGCAATGCACGATAGAGTCAGAAGAACTAATCTTAAAACGGTCATGATCATAATCGATGGTAAAGACAAAACATACACCTTCGATGAAATCACTGCTAAAGGATTTAAAGTAAGACAGGCAGACTTGACATAATCAAGACTGCCTGAATGTGGGGATTGAACCCTTTCGGGATAAATCCACCGCAAAGTTAAACATTTAATTTTAAAAGCCAAACAATTATGAAGATTTTCTAGACCACTACGACTTTTTTCATTTTAACCATTCGTATTCCCAAAAATGAACTGATTTTTAAAAATAATTAAGACAATGTACACAATGAAGCATTTCACCATGCGCGAGCTCGTAAAGAGTCCTACTGCGCAACGTTTAGGAATTAGCAACGAGCCCACCGAGGCCGTCAAGGCCAACCTCACCGCCCTGGTCGAGCACATTCTCGACCCGCTTAGGGAAGCCTGGGGCGCGCCGATTGTGGTCACAAGCGGCTACCGTAGCCCACAGCTCAACAAGGCCGTGCACGGGGCTGCATCGAGCCAGCACGTCGTAGGCCAGGCCGCCGACATACACACCGTGAGCGACAAGCCCGAGGAAAATAGAAAATTACTCGATTTAATTGTAAAATTAGACCTGCCCTACGACCAGGTCATCAACGAATACCCCAACAGGTCGATGCAACCTGATCCCCCCAAAAAAAATGCCAGGGCGCCGCACGGGCACCCTGGCAATGCTGTATTGGGTGAATGTACAAGCCTGGTTTAGAAGGTGTACTTCAAGCCAATTTGGGCACGCCAGCGGCTGTAGTAGTCGCTGTAGTTGTGCATGTTGTAGTCACCATCGTGCAAGAACTGGAATGCATTGCTATTAGCATTGTAGGTGATGGGGCTGAAGTACATCGAGGCACCTGTCGACTGGTAGCGGCCCCACTTCTTGTTGAACATGTTGCCCACGTTCTGGATGTCGAAGGTGAGGGTGAAGGCGTGGGTGTACTTGCCGTAGTTGAACTTGTAGGTCTGTGCAAAGTGGAAGTCGAAGTGGTGCTCAAACTTCTCGTTGGCTGCAAAACGGTCGAAGTACTCGCCGCGGTGATCCTTGAGGTAGCGCTCGCTGGCCAGCCACTGCTTCATGTTGGCCTTCTGCTGGTCGGCTGTGTAGGCCTTGGTGGCGATGAAGGTCATCTGGTCGACTTGGGCATCGGTAGGAATGTAGATCAGGTCGTTGCCGTTGCTGCCGTCGTTGTTGAAGTCGCCGTAGTAGTAGATCGAGTAGGGCGAACCGCTGTTGGCCGTGTAGATGAGGCCCACGTTGGTGTTCCAGTGCTTGGCATAGTCCTTGCTGTAGAAGGCCGACACGGTGATCTTGTGAGGTATGTTGTAGGCGCTGTTGCCCACCTCGGGATCGTTAGGATTGCCGTGGGTGTAGTTGTAGTTGTAGTTGGAGGCTGCAACCGAGCTACCGCCGTAGTTCACGCTCTTAGATTGTGTGAAGGTGTAGGCAGCGGCCAGGTCGAGACCGAAGTTGAACTTCTTCTCGGCTTTGAGGCTGGCGGTGAAGGTGTGACCCTTGCTGCTGTTGTCGAGCAGATACACGCCGTTGAAGGGAGTGCCGCCGGTCATGCGGGTCAGGTAAGGACGGTTGTCGAAGTCAAGACCGAGCTTACTGGCAACGGTAGTGGTGCCGTCCCAGTTGTAGGCGAGGTTCTTGTACACTACGTCGTTCAGGGTCTTCGACCACAGCACCTCGGCTGTCCAGTCGATGCCCAGCAGATTTGCATCGAGACCCAGGTTCATGCGCAGGGTCTGGCCAAACTTGAAGTCCTTGGCAAACACGTTCACCACTTGCGATCCACTGGCCTTGAGCTGGTTGTAGGCTGCACTCTGGTTGTGCGGGTCGGTGACAAGGGTCAGGTCCTTGGCAGCGTTGCCCGACACGTTGTAGGTCATGAGCTGGATGCCGGTGTTGGAGAAGTTGTTGCTCAGCCACACAAACGGGATGCGGCCCGAGAACAGGCCCACGCCGCCACGCAACAGGAAGTTGTGGGGCTCGTCGAGCCAGTAGCGGAAGCCCAGACGTGGCGAGAAGAGCGGAGTGCTCTTGAGCTTGTGGTTGGTAGCCACGTCCCAGTCGTCGCGCACGTCTTGCGAGATGGCGGTGTTGGCGGTCATGCTTTGTGCAAAGTCGTTGAAGGTCTTGTTCTCGGTAGGAGTGTCGAAGAACAAGGGGATGTCGACGCGCAGACCGTAGGTGAGGGTGAGGTCGCGGCTGGCACGCCACTGGTCTTGAGCATAGAAGCCCATTTGGCCGGCGCTGAAGCTTGCCCACCAGCGTGGGTCGCCAGTCACGTCGGTGTTGGCCTGGCCGTAGCGGTATTGCTTCACGTGGCCAGTCTCGCCGTTGAGTGCTGCATAGAAGTCGTCGGGGCTTGCAAAGTAGTAGGTGCCGTAGTTGTCTTGGATGAAGAGGTTCTTAAACTTGTAGAACTCCTCGTGGGTGCCAAAGGTGAAGGTGTGGTTGCCGCGATAGTAGTTCACGTTGTCGGTAAACGACCACACGTCTTGGTTCAAGCCATTGGCGCAGCTCGAACGCTCGGTGCCGAAGACCACGTTGCCGTTGCCCACGCCCGAGATCTGAATCATGGGGAACACACCGTGAGGATTGCGCGAGTCGCGCACACGCACATAGCTCAGCAAGGCCTCGTTGGCCCAGTTCTGGTTGATGTTGCTGTGCAACTCGGCAGTGAATGAGTTGGTCACACTCTTGAAGTCATACTGGTAGTCGGTGGCGTTGAGGCTGCCGGCCGTGGAGTTGCTGTTGAGCTGCTTGGCCGACACGATGCGCCAGCCCAGGGTGAGCTTGTTCTTGTCGTTGATGTTCCAGTCGAGCTTGAAGCCGCCCTTGTCGCTCTTGGTGTAGTTGTCGGGGTTGTTGAACGTGCCCGTGTAGCCCTTGGCCTGCAGTGCCGAGAGGAGCTGTTGTGCTACCTCGCCGTTGACTCTCGATGTTGAGCTGCCCAGCTTATAGGGGTTGTTGTACTCGTCGTTGGCTTTCTCGTAGTTGGCAAAGAAAAACAGTTTGTCTTTGATGATGGGACCGCCCAGGGTCACACCATAGTGATAGGTTTTCTCGTGCTGGTATTTCTCCGAGGTTTTGCCGTTCATCAATTTATATTTCTCGCCGATGAGGTCCTGGTTGCGCCAGTCGCCGTAGACCGAGCCGTGGAACATGTTGGTACCGCTCTTGGTGATGGCGTTGATCGATCCGCCGGTGAAGCCCGATTGGCGCACGTCGAAGGGTGCAACTTGCACCTGGATTTGATCGACGGTCTCCATCGAAATGGGCTGTGTGCCGGCTTGGCCGCCGTTCTGGCCGTTGGCCGTGAGGCCAAACACATCGTTGTTGACTGCACCGTCGACCATGAAGCTATTGTAGCGGTTGCTCACGCCGTTGAAGGTCATTGCACCCGATTGCGAGATGTTGACAAAGGGGTTCAGACGTGTGGCGTCGGCAACACTGTGGTCGATCGAGGGCACGCGGGCGATGTCGGCTGCAGTGAATGCCATGGCTGCGCCAGTCTTGGTGGCGTCGATACCGCTCTTGCCTGTGACCACCACTTCCTGGAGCTGTTGTGAGTTCAGCGAGAGGTTGGCGTCGGCATCGTAGGTTTCACCCAGGGTCAAGTAAATCTTGTCGAGGGTCTTGGTCTCGTAGCCGATGTAGGAAATCGTTACCGTGTAGGGGCCGCCTACGCGCATGCCCTGGATGGCGTAGTTACCACTCTGGTTGGTCACAGCCGTGTAGCGGGTGCCCGAAGGCACGTGGGTGGCTATGACTGTTGCTCCAATGACAGCCTCGTTGTTGTCCGACAGGGTCACCTTGCCGGCCAGCGATGAGCTCGTCACTTGAGCATCAAGACCAAATGCTACCATGAGCATGGTCAACAATGCAAAGATTTTGATTTTCATTGCCATAATGTTTGTTTAAATATAGTTGGTTGTATAAAAGGATGTCCTTTTTTTGTTAATTACAGATAGAAATCATATTCTCAGTTGTACTGCCATCGCTGTGATGACCTGGTTGTTGTAAAACGTCAACACGCCGTGTCACATGAGTGGCACAGCGTGCATGAGCTTTTCTTCATAAGTGATGAGGTTGTATTGGTGCTTCGTTGGCCGAAATTGGTCACGAAATACAGATGTCGTATGTAAATAAATTGCTGCATTTTGCTGCTTGTGGCGCAAAAATGTTCTTTATTTCACCGCAAAGATAGTTATAATTTTACATTTAACGATAGGTAATTTAATTTTTAACTATTTTAATTAAAATCCTTAAATCTTTGTGCTTGGGCAGGGTGTCGACGATGGGTATAGTTGTGTGGCGATGAATGACAAAAAATGCTTACCTTTGCATCAAGATGTGGAGCAAGTTGAAATACTGGATTGCCGATAACCGTGGCTACTGCCTGACGATGCTCGTGGCCGTGGCGGTGTTTGGCGCGTTCAATGTGCTCACCACGCTCAAGCCCGACGACCTGCACTTTGCCATGATAGCCGGCAGCGACGACAAGGTGCCCATCGCCGGCTGGCACGACTTGTGGACCTCGTGGTCGACGATTTCTGTGAGCGACAATGGCCGCTTGGCCAACTATATCACGCAATTTTTCTCGGCCATAGCTGGGAAATCGTGGTTCAACGTGGCCAATGTGGTGGTTTTTGCTCTTTTTCTACACTTCACAGGGCTGTGCATCACCTCGCGCCAGCGCGTGCCGGCCGTGGTGGCTTTGCTCACTTGTGTCATGGTGCTGCTTGTCATTCCCTATCCCGGCGAGACCATGCTGTGGATGTGCGGCAGCCTCAACTACTTGTGGTCGGCGACCTTGTCGGTCATCGTGATTGCCGTTGTCACGCTGCCGTGGCCCTGGCGTTGCGGCTGGCTCCAAGTGGTGGCGTTGTGCTTGCTGGCGTTTGTGGCTGGCTGGATGCAGGAGAGCGCAAGCTATCCCGTGAGTTTCGGCTGGCTGGCCTGGATGCTTGCGCGCCGC
>SAMEA3663095__coassemble_837_pt1 | contig 47823 bp, 41 predicted proteins | sample SAMEA3663095__metabat2_high_PE_002 | metagenome-assembled genome bin SAMEA3663095 (sample SAMEA3663095) | pig gut metagenome | biome: pig gut; feature: pig-associated habitat; material: faeces | place: France | collected 2012 | reverse complement strand
ATGTAAGCCCACGTGCCCTTCTTTGTAGTGCCGAATGTCGCCTTCATATCGATAACCCTTTAATATAATAACTATTATTAGCTACAAATATACAAATAAAAAAATGAACTGTGCAACAATTCATTAGAAAAAATTTTTTCGCTCTAACTGTCAAAGTCCCGTACGATTTTATTTTTTGTTTCGCTCGATTTATACTATCTTTGTCAATGTTGAGTATATGTTTGCTTATGCATGCTTATTTCAGTTATTTCTATGACGAAATTGATTATCTTTACAAACAACAAATAAAAATGAACAAGATACTAACAGCCTTGGTGATAGCCGCGACTCTATTTGTCGCTTCATCATGTAGTAGCGAAAATGGAGAAGACCCTATCACTCCGGACAATCATCAAGAACAGAACAAGCCAACAGTGAAGCCTTATGTTGCACTAAGTCAAACAGAAGCTACAATACCTTTCGATGGTGGCAACTTGAACGTAAACATGAAATATAATGTCAACTTCGATGTGTCCGTTACTTATTTTGCCAATTCTTACACACATCAAGAGTGGAAGGACAATATTGCAGTTCCTGTCAAGAATGTAACAGCGGGTACTCTTAGTTATTCTCTCAACAAAAACGATGGAGTTGGGAGGATTGTCAAGATTGATTTTACATACAAAGACTCTGTGCTCAATACTTTATATGTCAGGCAAATGCCTAACCCTTCAGCCTTAAAGAGCAAAGTGATAGTCGATACCTCTATCTTTGATTCTGCTGGAGAAGGATTTGACGATGTGAGTGTCCTGGAGTGTTATCTTGGCAAAGACAATGTAGACAATTGGAAGAACATCAAGACTCTTCAAGTTTGGGGACCTCTTCGTCAGAAGGATCTGGACTTCCTGAAGAAGCTTGTTGGCTCTGGTGATTTTACCGACAGGGCCAATATGTCTGGAGCTCATATCAATCTTGATCTAAGCAATGTGAAAGGCATGGAGAAATTGCCTAATAAAGAATTCCAAGGGGCTACCGCTTTGGACTCTATAGCACTGCCGGAAGGTCTGAAGGAAATTGGCGCGTCTGCTTTTAATATGTGCGAAAGCTTGAAACACGCCAATGTACCATGGTCGGTAAAGGTTATCGGTAATTATGCCTTCAGCAATTGTACACTTACTGATCTGCAGACCATTAAAGGAAATGATCTTGAGGATATCGGACAATATGCCTTTGCTACGAACACTATCCTTGATAGTTTTGGACTGCCTTTCGACCCTAAAGCCTTTGACAGATATTCGTTTATTCTTCGTGCAAAGAAGATCTATGCTCCGTGGAACAACGATAACGCTGATGCCAGCCTATTGCCAAAGATTGATTTTCAAAAAAAAACATACGAGTCGGATACACTTGTAGTTCCTAAAGGCAGTTTGAATTTGTATAAATCTTCCGAGACTTTTAGCAAGTTCAAGAATATCATGGAAGAATAAGTTTCTAAAGGTCATACATTATCGCAGAGATCACATTCTTCTGTCCGCAAAGCCAACTGCAACTTTAGGTGCAATTGCACCCAAAGTTGTAGTTAAAAGAACCAAAACGCTTGCTTGTACAAGATTGCAGAGGATAAAACAGCATGATTACAAAAAAGGAACCATATACATAGGTACGAGCATGGTCTCTTTGTCTTTTCTTAAATCTTTAGTATAGACAAGGTATCGTTCCTTTACCCTATTGGAATATTTCTTACAATGATGTAGCTCTTATATTCCCGTTGGGCGAACTGTTTGACAATGGTGGATTTCCTAACCCGTCGGGGACCTTCTATCATTAGTGCCGTTGATCCTGCCGAGTCATGCTTCCATCTGAGCATGGCATCATAAATTTTCCGTTTAAAGATCTGTCCCTCCATATTATTTCGTTTTAGCGCAAAGTTACGCATAATATGTGCAATATTAAAATTTTAATGACGACAATGCAGCTAATCGCAAATTCTATTTGAGAGTTTATGCAGCTAATCGCAAATTTTATAAAACACGGAGTGCCTTTAAAAGAAAGTTTAGTTTTTGCCTTAAAAAGGAAAAGAGAAGGAAGCCGAAGCAGCCTTCTCCTTAGAAACTGTAAGTGCGATAGTCGCTACTCACCCTCCGGCTTCTTGTCCTCCGTCCAGACAGTCGAAAACTTGTTTATCACGAAGATCATATGGTGGCGACGACGGCACTGTCAGCGATGCGTTTGTTACCGTCACTGAAGGAATGGTTCTTGGTGACAAGATAGAGTAGCATGACAGCCTTCTCCTCTACACTGGGATAGAGGTCCACACCGTCGAAGGTCTGATAGATCTGCCCAATGGAGCTCTTGAAAGAGTCGTCCTTCTCATTGCCGAAGAGAGGGGAGTAGCCGAACTTCTCTTTCAGCACATCGATTTCCTTCATAGCCTTCTCGTAGGTGGCGTGAAAAGGTCTCCTTGCTTACTCCATAGCGGAAAAGTACGATTTTATTTTGTGTTTCGCTCGATTTACACTACGTTTGCCAACGTTGAGTATATGTTTGCTTATGGATGCTTATTTCAGGATTTGCAGCACATTAGCAACATCGACAGGCAGATGTATGTGAATAGTTATCAGACCATTTCGAGGAGGTAATTAAAAAAAAATATTAGACTATAACAAATTTTGCTTAATTTTTCAGTTAGGATTTTATCGCCTGTATTCTGAAGAAAAGCAACATTTATCGACGCTGATCGAGACAGAAGAGAGAACACGCAATTAACACATTTTTAGAACTACTGAACACGCGTGAATGTGTATTTTCTATAACTTTGCAAGTTAGAATTAAGATTATCACATAAAGTGTGCTCACGATGAAAATACTTTTGACAGGAGCTGCAGGATTTATAGGTTCTCACACATTTACACAGCTTGCCAGTCGTGGCGACGAGGTGGTAGCAATCGACAATATCAACGACTACTATGACCCACGCTTGAAATATGCCCGTCTGCGGGAAATGGGATTTGCCCCCGACGAGGCCGACTGGGAGATGAACATCGTGGCCAACAAGCGGTATCGTCAATGCCAATTCATACGCATGGACATCAAGGACAGCGACAAGATGGACAAACTCTTCGGCCGCTTCCACTTCGACATGGTGATGAACTTTGCAGCCCAGGCAGGAGTGCGCTACTCGATTGCCAACCCCTATACCTACTCGCTGAGCAACCTGCAAGGCTTCCTCAACGTGCTTGAGTGCTGCCGCCGGCACCATGTGCCGTCGTTGGTGTTTGCCTCGTCGAGCTCGGTGTATGGCATGAACAAGAAGGTGCCATTCAGCGAGAGCGACAAGACCGACACGCCAGTGAGCCTGTATGCTGCCACCAAGAAGGCCGACGAGCTCATGGCCCACTGCTACAGCAAGCTCTACGGCTTGAAGACGGTGGGACTGCGCTACTTCACTGTGTACGGGCCTTGGGGCCGCCCCGACATGGCTCCCATGCTCTTTGCGCGTGCCATCGACCGCGGCGAGGAGATAAAGGTGTTTAACGGCGGCGACATGATACGCGACTTCACCTATATCGACGACATTGTGGCTGGCACCATGCTGGTGGCCGACAATATCGACCGCTTGGCCATGAGCCCCGAGGGTGTGAGCTACAACATTTTCAACATAGGTTGCGCCCACCCTGTGAAACTCATGGACTTCATCGACGAGATGGAACGAGCCATGGGCACCCAGGCTAAACTGAAGTTCATGCCCATGCAGCCAGGCGACGTGTACCAGACACAGGCCGACGTGAGCAAGCTCGAGCGCAGTGTGGGCTACAAGCCCCGGGTGATGCTGCACGAGGGCATAGCCCGGTTTATCGATTGGTACAAGAGCGACCAAAATCCGTTGAAAGCATGAAAGAGCGCAACTTGCTATTGCTGCTGGTGCTGCTCGCCGTGACCACCTTCTTTGTCAACAACAGTGCCCTGCCCACCGACATCATGGAGGCACGCAACCTGGTGACTGCGCGTGAAATTGTGGCCGACGGCAACTGGATGGTGCCCACCATGAATGGCGAGCTGCGTCTTGAGAAGCCGCCGTTGCCCACATGGGTGGCAGCCGCCATCGAGAGCGTGGCTCCCGACAACCTGGCAGCACAGCGCCTGGCCCCAGGCATCATGGGTGTGGTGTGGACCGTGTATCTTGTGCTGCTGACCGCGAAGGTGTCGCGCCGCCGCAAGCTGGGCTACACGGCAGGCATCGTGTTTCTCACATGCTACCAGATAGTGCTCATGGGCCGCACAGCCACGTGGGACATCTACTGCCATGCCTTCATGACGGCTGCTATCTATTACCTGTACTGTGGCTTGAGCGCCGACAAGTCGCACCAGTGGCGCTACCTGCCCATGGCAGGCGTCATGATGGGACTGTCGTTCCTTTCCAAAGGGCCGGTGTCGTTCTACGCCCTGCTGCTGCCTTGGCTTTTGGCAGCCGTCGCAACGCTGCGGCTCTCGGCGCGCGGCAAGTGGAAGGCACTCACATGCATGATTGTGCTGTGCCTGGCATTGGGTGCCGCATGGTACATCTATCTCTACGCATTTGAGCCCAAGGCTGTGCAACAGGTCATCGACAAGGAAACGGGATCGTGGGCTCACCGCAATGTGCGCCCGTGGTGGTACTACTGGCGCTACTTTGCCGAGATGGGCATCTGGGCCTTGCTCACGCTGGCTGCACTCGCCCTGCGCTACTGGAAGCGCGTACTGCCCGAGTGGCGCACCTACATGATGGCTGCCTTGTGGGTCATTGCCTGCGTGGTGCTGCTGTCATTCATGCCTGAGAAGAAATACCGCTACCTGCTGCCAGTGATGGCTCCCTGCGCCATAGCAGTGGCCTGCCTGGTCTATCACATGCACGAGGCCAGCGACAAAGCCAGCCTCGTGCTGTGGCAAGTGCACCGCTGGCTCATTGCCGTGGTTGTGGTCGCAATGGCGGTGGCAGTGTGGGTCATGCAACTGCTGCCAGTGTGGCAGGCTGTGATGCTCACCGTGTTGTGCCTGGCCCTGGCTGTGGATGTAGCCCGCCCGCTGCGGGGCGACAGCAGGTCGTGGCGCTTGCTGCTGGGTGCAGCCGGGGCCTTCATGCTCATCGAGTGCTTTCTCATGGGCAGCATTGCCAAGGCTATGGGCAATCCCGGCAGTCACAGCATAGCCGCCACACGCCACATGCCGCAACTGCACGGCTTGCCCTTCTACTTCCCCCAGGGCGACTCGCTCAGGATCGAGATCGTGTACCAAGCCCACCGCAAGATACTGCCCCTCAACATGGCCGACTCGGCCAACGTAGTGAGCCACACCCCCATGGTGCTGGTCTCGTCTCGCTGGAACAGCGCAGTGCTCTCGCCTGCCATCTTGAGTCGAGTCGACACTGTGATGGTGGGCACCTACGACGACAATACACGCCCCCGTGGCTCACGCCACTACCAGCAGTGCTTTGTCAACCACGTCACAATTATCAAACCAAAGAAATGAACAAGACCAAAGAATACGATTTCACGATCATCGTCCCCATCTACAACGAGGAGGACAACATGACCACCCTCGAGCAGCAACTGAGCGCCTATGTGGCCAAAGCCTCGCTCAAGACTTGCGTGCTGCTCATCAACGACGGCTCGACCGACGACAGCCTGACCCGCATCAAGCAGCTGTGCCAGCGGCAGCCCCACTTCTACTACATCTCGAGCAATGCCAACCACGGGCTGAGCACTGCAATGAAGGCTGGCATCGACGAGACCGAAAGCAAGTATCTGGGCTATATCGACGCCGACCTGCAGACGCGCCCCGACGACTTTGAAAAGCTGTTGCAATATGCCCCCACTACCCCGCTGGTGACTGGCATACGCGCCAACCGCAAGGACTCGGGCTTCAAGAAGCTGCAGTCGCGCATTGCCAATGGTTTCCGCCGCAAGATGACCGGCGACACCGCCACCGACACGGGTTGCCCGCTCAAGGTGATGTGGACCAGCGTGGCCCAGAAGATACCTTTCTTCGACGGCATGCACCGCTTTTTGCCTGCCCTGTTTGCCCTCGAGCAGGCCCCGTTCAAGGAGGTGCCCGTGAGCCACTACCCCCGCGTGGCCGGCGTGTCGAAGTATCACCTGTGGAACCGTCTGGCCGGCCCGCTGAAAGACTGCTTCGCCTATCGCTGGATGAAGCATCGCTACATCAACTACCACATCGACGAAGCCAGCCTATGAGCACCTCGTGGCTGGTATATGGACTGGGCTTCCTGGCACAAGGGTTCTTCTCGGCCCGCATGCTGGTGCAGTGGATCATGTCGGAGAGGGCCAAGAAAATCGTGTCGCCCGTGGTATACTGGGTGTGCAGCCTGGCAGGCAGCATCTTGCTCTTCATCTACGGCTGGCTGCGCGACGACTTCTCTATCATCTTCGGGCAACTCATCTCCTACTACATCTACATTTGGAACCTCAACATCAAGGGCGTGTGGCGGCAGCTGCCTGTGGTAGTGCGCGCCCTTGTCTTCGCCCTGCCCATCGTGGCAGTGGCAGCCATGCTGGGCGATGCCGGCGCCTTTGTCGACAGCTTCTTCCACAATGCGCAGGTGCCCATGTGGTTGCTCATCTTTGGGTCGGCAGGCCAGTTCATTTTCACCGTGCGCTTCATCTACCAGTGGTACTACAGCTACCGGCGTCATGCCTCGATGCTGCCAGTCACCTTCTGGGTCATCAGCCTGGTGGGCTCGGGCATCATCGTTGCCTATGGCTGCCTGCGCCGCGACCCCGTGCTCATACTGGGGCAGTCGGTGGGCTTTGTCACCTACAGCCGCAACATCATCATTGGCCTACGCGCCCGCCAGTCGTGACGCGCGCGGCCATGATTGTTTCAGTCTTGTCGCGGGGCAACAGGTACGTACCCATCGATGTGGCGGGCAATGGTGCACCTGTGTGCAGTTTTTCTTGATATTTTTGCAACACTCAATGTCGCCGTGTGGAGATAAAAACAATGCAACGGTGACTGCAACATAACACAGCCACCGTTGTATATAACTCTTAGTCAGTTTCATGCCGACACGACACGTCGCATCCCCGCAGTGCGCACTCGGTCTTAATCGAGGAGACTGCCGCGCGTGAGCGCATACTTGCCGCCGCCGGTGAAGATGAGCACTGCTGCTCCCAGCAGGTAAAGCATGGGGAGCTCAATGGCCCAACCGCCAGTTGCGGGGTCGACCGAGAAGATCTGCCCAGCATGAGCCATGAGCACAGCCACAACCATGTTGCCGGCAAAGACCACGGCGGCTGCACGAGTCCACAGGCCAGCCACAATCATAGCTGAGCCCAGCAACTCGGCTGCCAGCGAGAAATAGGCAATAAAACCAGGCAAGCCCAAAGCCTCGAGCATGCCGCTTATGGGGCCCACGCCGTTGATGAGCTTGCTCACACCGTGGAACAACATGAGTCCACCTATCGTTAACCTTAAAAGCAACAACCCGAAATCGTTGTTGCGCAGAAAAATCTTGTTCATAGTCATATTTCCTAATATTTTTTGCAAAGTTAAGGCATCGCACTATATTACACAAGTGCACACTCAGGAGTGACATGGTTACCAAATGGTAAGAAATGCAGCAATACAGCAACCATGCGTCAATACTTTAACACATTTTAACCACACCTAATCGAGCTGAACCACAACCACGACACGGCGACCTTTGCATTTTGTGAAGGGGCATGCAGTGATATTATTAATTATGTTGTATATTTGCATGTAGAATTGAGCAAGCATCAAGACACGCAAGGGCATTACCACTCTTGCAAAACTGAAATAATAACAATCTAAAATTAATTAATGCAGACATGAAGAAAATCATTCTTTCTATCATCATGCTTAGCGCAGGCATGGTTGCCATGGCACAGCATGCTCCTGGCACTGTAACCTTGCAGCCCAAGGTGGGCCTCAACATCACCAGCATGACCGATGCCGACGACGCCGACCCCCGCTTTGGCGTGGCAGCTGGTGCCGAACTTGAGTACCAAGTCAACTCGTTCTTCTCCATCTCGGGCGGAGCCCTCTACTCGATGCAAGGCTTGAAGGGCAGCGATGACGTCGACGTCACCATGAAGCTCGATTACATCAACGTTCCCATTATGGCCAACTTCTATGTGGTCAAGGGGCTGGCACTCAAGGCAGGTATCCAGCCAGGATTCAATGTGAACAGCAAGCTGTCGGCCTCAGACAACAAGGTTTCGGGCTCGGTCGACATGGGCGACATCACCAAGACTGTAGATTTCTCAATACCCATGGGCATCTCCTACGAGTACAAGAACTTTGTGGTCGAAGGGCGCTACAACCTGGGCGTGACCAAGGTGTTCAAGGACAAAGAATTGAATATAGGTGGCGAGAGCATCGACCTAAGCGGAACCGACAGCAAAAACTCGGTGTTCCAGTTCACGCTGGGCTACAAGTTTGAGCTCTAACTGCTTCACTTGAAACACGACTGTAAAAATGAGGCGTGTCTACACCTGCACAGTGTCGACACGCCTCGTCATTTTAAGCCGTGTGCGGCTGGAGCTCTATTTCAAAATCTTCTTGCCATCGACGATGATGACCTGTCCCCGGGTTGAAGCGTCGACCCGGCGCCCCTGCAAGTCATAGGCATGGCCACTGGCTTGCGACGCCCCTGCAGTCTTGACTGCATCGATGCCCGTGGTGCAGATGGGCGAACGGCGCTCTACCCCGTTGCAGCGGTAGACAGACTGCACACCAAGCTGCTCCTCGCGCAACGGCTGGTAAATGTACACCTGGCGCACGTAGGCACCCATACTCTGCACGTCGCTGTCGCGATAGTCAAACGGTATCTCGGTCATGTCGGTCTTCAGGTCCTTGTACACTCCAGGGGTGAGGGTGAAAGGCTTACCGTCGACATAGATGACATAGAAGAGGCTGTCGGGGTTGATGTAGTTGCCGTCGACATCGAACGGCTGCACCTCAAACTTGAAATAGGCATAGGCATCGTTGCCTGCATCGAACACGTAGTAGCGCTGTATCGACGGCGTGACAGGCGTGGCAGGCTGGCTCTGGAACTCATAGAACGATGGGTTGAGCCAAAACGTGGCCTTGGCTGGATTGGGCTCGTCGGGGCCGGCATTGATGATCATTGCCTCAGCAGGACCAGCCGAGGAAAACTTGCGGCGCTGGCTGTCGAAATTCAACTCAAGCTGACCCGTGGCCTGGAGCTCCTGCTGCTGCTCGTCGTAGAGGGCCGACATAAAATACATGTAGTGGAGCAGCGACACAGTGTCGACGCCAAGATACTGGCCATATTTCATGACAGCCTTGTTGCCGTCGATGTCGCCCGCAATCCACTGGCTGGCGCCGGGTGGCGACAAGGGGTTGCGCAAGTACACCTTGCCGTCGCTCACTGCCCCCTTGGTCATCTTGTAGGTTTCGCCCAGATAGGGGTCGGTGTACTTGAGCACATAGTCGCTCACTGCCGCCTCGGCACTTGCGGGCAGCACATTGGGAACACCGCTGAAAGAATCGACACGCACATCCTTCTCGGCAATAAGCCCCCAGGTGAAGTCGTCGGTGATCATGCCCAGGTAGCGGTCGTTGTCGACCTGCTTGAGCACGCCGTCGGTGAGCGTGAAGCGCATGGTGTAATCGGTCGCGCCAGTCACAGTGTCGGGCTGCAGGAAAACATCTCCTGGCTTCTTCAGCATGGGGAAAGCATAGAACATGGTCGACTCTACTTGGCCATCGAAGTCAGGCACCTGGAGCTCGTAGATGGCTTGGGGCAAGTGAGCCACGAGCGTGTCGCCATTGCCCCGCTGCAGCTTCAAGTAGCAGTTGTCCTTGATCGCGGCCAGCGGGCGGTAGAGATACACGTCGCCATTGTCGGCCAGCACATATTTGCTATAGGCATAGCGGTCGTTGATAATCTCGTAATCCTCTTCAGAGTACTGCATGAGAATAGTCGTCGAGCGCTTGAGCATGTCGTGCACAATGCCCTTGGGAGGCTCTGTGATGATGGTGGGATCGAAAACGACGCTGTGCTGTCCCGAGGCCGATGCGGCGGCAAGGAGAATGGCCGCTGGCAAGATAATGCTTTTGATCGTCATGTTGGATAAATGGTATTGGCCGTTTCACATGATCATCTTAGCATCACCTTCTCGGTTTTCACGCTGCCGTCGGCATAGCGCGACACCTTCAAGTACAATCCCTGAGACGGACGGGCAATGCGGCGGCCGCTCAAGTCGTACCACTCCTGACGCACAGGCTCGCCTGCATCATGAGCGAGCTCGTTCACGCCGGTGCCCTCCACAGTCTGGCTCACAAGGTTGCTCTTGTACCACTGGTTGTCGTACTTGAAGAGCACTTGCACGCCCACTTTCTCAAAGGGGCGTGTGAGATACACATTGTGGATCTCCTGCTGGGTGAAGAAATACTCATTGTCGGCATAGTTGCTGGCAATGTTGGTGAAAGGTGTCGACACATTGTTGTAATAGGGCGGTCCCACTGTCAGGAGTTGGTCGTCTAAGTAGATGTTGTAGAACAGACGCGTGTAGGGAAGCGGCCTGTTCTGGGTATCGATGGGATAGGAATCAACACTGAGGAAACCCATGCCCATATCCTCGTCATAGGCCTGCAGCTGCACGATTTTGGGGTCGGCTGGCGTAGCAGCCTGCACGGGGAAGATTGTGAGGCTGGGGTTGCGATAACCCATGATGGCGTTCACCTCGTCGAGCCCGGCATTGATCAAAAAGGCCACTCGGGCTTGGGGGTCGGTGGCCAGGGTTCTGGCCTGCGCATCATAGTCGAAGGTCAAAGTCGGAGCCTTGACATAGTTATAAATTATGGTACCGTCGGGACTGGTCTGCGTGGTATAGGTAGCTGGGAGGAACGACAAGTGCAGATTGGAACGCTTGTCGACCCCGATGTATTGTGGCAGGAAGGTCGCCTTGCCGCCGCTCAGCGTGCCATGTATCCACTGCAGCGTGTCGGGGCTGTAGGGATTGGTCATGTACACGTCGTTGCCGTCGATGGCCACCTCGGTAGTATAGCGCACGGTGTCGTTGTCGCTGTCGAGACTGTACAGGTTGAACGGCTCACTCTTCACTCCAGCGGGGAGCATCGTGGGCGAGTAGGGGCAAGGGCGCAATGCCGTGTTGGCCTCGCCCATAGCAAGCCACATGCCCGTCGCGTCGGTCACGCCAAGCAGCACGCTGGGCACCTGCACGGTAGTTCCAGGAAATGTGATATAGTCGTCGGGCACTTGATAGAGCGAGTCGCCCCTGAGTACAAACTTGATGTCGAGATTGGGTTGAGTCGCACCGTCGGGCACATCGAGCACATAGGCCAAGCCGCCATCGCTTATTTGGGCCTTAAGGCGCGTGGCATAGCACACGGTGCCGTAAATGTTGGCGATGGGCTGTGGCGTGCGGCACACAAGCGTGTCGCCATTGAAAGGTTCCAACTTCAGATAGGAATAGGTGGGAAACAACATGATGGGATTGTAGAGATACACGTTGCCCTGGCTGTCTTTCACGTAGCTGCCATCGAGATAGTCGATCGAGCCATAGGCTCCACGCTGCTGGTTGATGCCGAAGCCGCTGCGAATGCAGTGGGCATGCTCCTCGCCTTCGGGCTTGACGGTGATAATGTGGGTCGACAACTGCGCCTTGTTGGCACTTGCCTTGAACCACGCCGCAGTTCTGGCATCGGGGCCTGACGTGCAGCGCACGGGCAAGGGAGATTCCCCACTTGGCACTTGGGAAAAAACTGATAAGGGCATAGCGGTCAAGGCTAGAAAAAATAAAGTTTTTAACATAAAGGGTTAGTTTGTAAAAATTAAAAAATAGAACAAATATTGTCACTCCTCACCAACATTGAGGAGCCTTGTTGCCTGCTTGTTAGGAGCCCCGTGGTAAAGGGCTCTGTCCTTACGGATGTAAAGATAAGAAAATAATTGCACGTGATGCAAATGCACGACAACAAATAGAGATTTTTCACAAAAAACACTAACAACAACACAAAAGTTAACAAAATGCACAATGCGCCTGCAAGGGTGCAAACCGCGGTGGCAGTAAAGTTGCGGCCCCATGTGTTGCAATTGTGGGAAATTCTTGCTACCTTCGAGGAGTAGATCAAAACAAAAACATCGAAGACAATGAAAAATCAAAAGAAAGAGATTGACCGACTCCCGTCGGAATGCACATCGATCGTTGTGGGCAGCAAGATGACTGCCGACGGTTCACGATTCATTTCCCGCTCGATGGACTGGGACGCCATGAACGGCATCAACTTTGAGCTGCACGATGACACCGAGTGCGGCCCCACCGAGTTTGTGGCCAAGGACAGCCCGTTTCGTTGCGAGCTGCCAGCCAAGGCACTGGGCTACAGCGCCACGCCCGACTGCCTCTATGCCGGCGAGTGGGGAAGCGCCGGTTTCAACAGCCTGGGTGTGGGCATGAGCTCGACCGAGTCGATATTCAGCAGCGACGAGGCACTCAAGCACGACCCGCTGGTGCCTGCCGGGCTGGCCGAGAACTGCGTGTTCAACATCACCCTGCCCTATATTCACAGCGCCCGCGAGGGCGTGGAGCGGCTGGGCAAGCTCATTGAGAAATATGGCTCGGCCGAGGGCTTCGGCATCCAGTTTATCGACGACAAGGAGACCTGGTATCTGGAGAACGCCTGCGGCCACCTGTGGCTGGCCCAGCGCATCCCCGACGACGTGTACTTTGCCACAGGCAACCAGAGTCGCCTGCGCGACTACGACCCCAACGACAAGGACAACTTCCTGGCTGCACCACGCTTGATAGAATTTGCACAGGAGCATGGGCTCTACGACCCCAAGAAGGGCAAGTTTGACTTCCATGAGGCCTATGCCCGCGATGTTGAGGTGCCCGACCACACCTACAACTACCCTCGCGTGTGGTACTTGCAGCACATGTTCAGCCCGTCGATCAAGAACGACGTGACGCGCAACACCTTCCCGGTATTTGCCAAGGCCGAGAAACCCATCACGCTGGCCGACCTGCGCAAGGCCTACCGCTCGCACTACGACAACACCGAGCACGATCCCTATCTGCACAACAACCCCAAGGAGCCTTACCGCCCCATCTCGATATTCCGCACGCTGCAAACCCACATTCTGCAAGTGCGTCCCGAGCTGCCCAAAGAGATAGGCTGCATCAACTACCTGGCCATGGGCATGGGCGACCTGAGCGTGTTTTTGCCGCTCTACCAGGGTGTGAAATCCTATCCCGAGGCCTACACCAAGCGGGCACCCGAGCACAGCACACCCGACTCAGCCTACTGGACCTTCCGCAAGGTAATGACCCTGGGCATGGTCAACTACAACAAGTATGCTCCCCTCATCAAGGAGACCTATGCCAAGCTCGAGGCCGAGTTTGACCAACGGCAGAAGGAAATGGAGGCCAACTACCTGAAAGTGTACAAGGCCTCGCCCATGAAGGCACAAGACATGCTGCAAGTGTTCAGCGACTACGTGCTCACCAAGACTCTGCACGTGGCCAGTGAGCTCGCCGAAGAGCTCATGACGCGACTCACCAAGGATATCCAGACCGAATACCTCTTCCACGGAGCATAATCTCCAGCACGGCACGGCATTGCCTGCAACAACAAAATCCCCGCCACAGCGTGAACGTGTGGCGGGGATTTCTGTTGCTATCGGCAAGCAAGGCTTATGCCTCAATGCGAGCGACGCTTGGCATTGCCGGCAGGCTTGCGACCGCGGCGGCCAGCATGGCCCTGTCGCGGAATGCTGCCTATGCCATGCGGGTAGAGCTTGGCCAGCAAGTCGGGACGGCGCATCTTGTGCAAGGCATCGAAGATGCTGCGCTTGTAGGCGTCTTCATACCAAAAAAAGAATTGCCGCTGAGCCAGCTTCTCGCCAGGAGTGCGTGCCACATACACGGGCTGCAGCGTGTAGGGGTTGTAGCCCGTGTAGTACATCTCGGTAGAGACCGTCATGGGCGTGGGCGTGAAATCCTGCACCTGCTCGAGGTGGAAGTTAAGATCCTTGGTAATGGCGGCCAGCTCGGCCATGTCCTCCTGGGTGCAGCCTGGGTGCGACGAGATGAAATAAGGGATGAGCTGCTCCTTGAGATGATACCGGTCGTTAACGCGGTCGAAGATGTCTTTGAACTTATAGAAGAGCTGGAACGAGGGTTTGCGCATGAGCATGAGCACATGGTCGCTGGTATTTTCGGGAGCCACCTTGAGGCGGCCCGACACGTGGTAGCGAATGAGCTCCTCGTTGTACTGGCGGTTGACTTTGTCGACAGCCTCGTCGCCTGTGGCGTGCATCGAGAGGTCGTAACGCACGCCACTGCCTATAAACGACTTCTTGACCTGGGGCAGCGCATCGACGGCATGATAGATGTCGAGCAGGGCACTGTGACTGGTATTGAGATTGCTGCAAGGCTTGGGATGCAGGCATGATGGTCGTGCACAACGCTTGCAGCGGTCGAGGTCACGGCCGTGCATGGCATACATGTTGGCACTGGGACCGCCCAAGTCGCTGATGTAGCCCTTGAAATCGTCCATGAGCACGACCTGCTGCACCTCGCGCAAAATCGACTCCTTGCTGCGAGAGGCGATAAACTTGCCCTGGTGGGCACTGATGGTGCAGAAGGCACAGCCGCCGAAGCAGCCGCGGTGCATGTTGACCGAGTGGCGTATCATCTCATAGGCTGGAATGTGCTTGCCGTTGTAGCGGGGATGCGGGAGGCGTGTATAGGGCAGATCGAAGGAGGCATCGATCTCTTGCGTGGTCATGGGTGGATTGGTGCGATTGACCTTGATGGCGATATCGCCCGTTGCCTGCCACAAGTTGTTGCCGTTCCACAAGTTGGACTCAATCTCGATCAGTTTGAAATTTTCGGCTTGCATCTTCTTGGAAGCCAAGCACTCCTCATAGGAGTGCAGCACCACATCGGGGCCTTGGGCGGGAATCTCGCTCAGCTTGGCCCGCACCACAGTCTGCGGTATGTTGGTGAGCTCAAAGATGTGCTTGCCTGCCTTAAGCGCATTGGCGATTTGCACCACAGGCTTCTCCCCCATTCCATACACCAGCAGGTCGGCCCTGGAGTCGACCAGAATCGAAGGCATGAGCCTGTCTTTCCAGTAGTCGTAGTGGGCAAGCCGTCGCATCGAGGCCTCGATGCCGCCCGCCACCACAGGCACATCGGGGAAAAGTTTCTTCAAAATCTCGCAGTATACGATGGTGGGATAGTCGGGACGTGCACCGGCACGGCCATTGGGGGTGTAGGCGTCGTCATGGCGGCGACGGCGATTGGCTGTGTAGTGGTTCACCATCGAGTCCATGGCACCGGCAGTGACGCCGAAAAACAAGCGCGGGGCTCCCAGTTTCTTGAAGTCGCGCCAGTCGTCGCGCCAGTTGGGTTGCGGCACGATGGCCACGTTGTAGCCGTGGGCCTCAAGCACGCGGCCTATCACCGCCGCCCCCATCGAGGGATGGTCGATATAGGCATCGCCGCTGAAGAGAATGACATCGATGTGATCCCAACCCAAGTGTTCGATCTCCTTGAGCGAGGTGGGCAGCCACTGGCGGGGGATGCGGTGGTCGCCAGGCTGGGCCTGAGGGTGCTGTTTCATCAAGAATGTTGTTTTTGTTTTTTGCTCTCGAGTTTGTTTTGGAGTTTCACAATCTCGTCGCGGTACTGAGCAGCCTCGAGAAAATCCATGCGCTTGGCAGCCGCCACCATCTCGCTCTTGAGGTGCTCGATGGTCTTCTCCAGGTTGTCGCTGCTCATGTAGGCCACAACGGGATCGGCGGCAATGCCGGCCGTGTTGTCAAACTCCTGTGCCGTCATGCGCTGCAGGTTGCCGAAGTCGGTCACATTGTTTTCATACTTGCGGGCGTGCTTCAACTGCTCGTCGGTGGGCACCATGTCGGTGTCGAGGCCAATGATGGCATTGCGGGCCTTGACGATAGCCTGCGGGGTGATGTGATGCTCCTCGTTGTACTTGAGCTGAAGCGAGCGGCGGCGCTCAGTCTCGTCGATAGTCTGGCGCATCGAGTCGGTGATGGTGTCGGCATACATGATGACCATGCCATTGAGATTGCGGGCAGCGCGGCCGGCAGTCTGGGTGAGCGAGCGACGGCTGCGCAAGAAGCCTTCCTTGTCGGCATCGATAATGGCTACAAGCGACACTTCGGGCAGGTCAAGGCCCTCGCGCAAGAGGTTGACGCCCACAAGCACGTCGATAGCGCCAGCACGCAAGTCGTCGAGTATCTGGATGCGGTCGATGGTCTCAACATCGCTGTGCATGTAGGCACAACGTATGTCGAGACGCGCCAGGTAGTCGCTCAGCTCCTCGGCCATGCGCTTGGTGAGTGTGGTGACCAGGGTGCGCTCGTGATGCTCGATGCGCAATTGTATTTCCTCGACAAGGTCGTCGATTTGACCCTTGGAGGGCCGCACCACAATTTGCGGGTCGAGCAGGCCGGTGGGTCTTATAATCTGCTCGGTGACCACGCCCTCGCACTTCTGCAACTCATAGTCGGCCGGTGTGGCGCTCACATAGATCGTTTGGCCGGTGAGTGCTTCAAACTCCTCGAAGCGCAATGGGCGGTTGTCGACAGCAGCCTGGAGACGGAAGCCATAGTTCACAAGATTGATTTTGCGGCTTTGGTCGCCGCCGTACATGGCGCGAATTTGCGGCACAGTGACATGGCTCTCATCGATGATGGTGAGGAAGTCGCTCGGGAAGAAGTCGAGCAGGCAGAAGGGGCGCTGCCCTGGCTCACGGCCGTCGAAGTATCGGGAATAGTTCTCTATGCCCGAGCAATAGCCCACTTCCTTTATCATCTCGATGTCGTATTCCACACGCTCCTTCAAGCGCTTGGCCTCGACGGGCTTGCCCTCGCGGTAGAAGGCATCGACCTGTTCGCCCAGGTCAACCTCGATGCGGTTGATTGCCGTGCCCAGGCTCGACTTGTCGGTAACAAAGGCGTTGCCAGGGAAAATGGCAAAACTGTCCTCGTTGCGTATGGGCATCTGCGACACGTAGTCGAGAAACTGGATGCTTTCAATCTCGTTGCCCCAGAAAATGACACGCAAGATAAACTCCTCGTTGGAGAGTGCAATGTCGACTGTGTCGCCCTTGACGCGGAAGGTGCCAGGCGTCAATTCCATCTCGTTGCGTGAGTAGAGCGAGTCGACCAGGCGGCGCAGAAACTCGTCGCGTCCTATGTTTTGGCCCACGTGTATCTCGATGGTGTTTTCCTTGATGCTGTCGGGGTTGCCCATGCCATAGAGGCACGACACCGACGACACGACCACAATGTCGCGCCGTCCCGATTGCAAGGCTGCGATGGTCGACAGGCGCAGGCGCTCGATCTCGTCGTTGATGGCCAGGTCCTTCTCGATATACTTGTCGGTCGAGGGAATGTAGGCCTCGGGCTGATAATAGTCGTAATAGCTCACATAGTAGTGCACCGAGTTTTCGGGAAAGAAGCTCTTGAACTCGCTGTAGAGCTGAGCGGCGAGTGTTTTGTTGTGAGAGAGCACAAGAGTGGGGCGCCCTGTGCCAGCAATCACATTGGCCATAGTGAAGGTCTTGCCCGAGCCCGTGACACCCAGCAGGGTCTGATAGGGAACGCCAGTGTTCACACCGTCGGTGAGCTCGGCAATAGCCTGCGGCTGATCGCCAGTGGGTGCATATTGTGAATGTAGTTTAAACTCCATAATTGTATCGCTGTAGCTGAACCTATAAAGTTACATCAACTTGAGCACAATTGCAAGCCGCAATGCCAATAAATTTTTCAACGCCCCCCAGGTCTATTACAGCAACGAGCGGTAGATGTCGACATATTGGGCAGCAATCTTGTCCCAGTCATACTTGGTCATGTCGTAGTCTACATGATGCACCGGCTGCGAGATGACAGAATCGAGCTTGGCAGCAAGAGCGTCGATGTCGCCCACGGGGAAATAGACGTGTGGGGACAGCCCCACCTCAAGGTTGGCCGGAATGTTGCTCACGACGACTGGCACGCGGTAGCTCATGGCCTCAAGCAGTGCTATGGGCAGTCCCTCGTGGGAAGAAGGCAGGCAGTAGCACAGGCAGCCGCTGAGCAAGGCGTGCAGCTTGCGTCCCTTGACAAAGCCAGTCATCACCACCCCGTTGTCGCGGGCAAGCTTTTTCAACTCGCGGGAATAGCCGTCGTCGAAGTCGCTGTCGCCAGCCAGCACCAGCTTCATGTCGCTGCGCCCGGGATGGCAGTGCTGCCACTGGGCAAAGGCGTGCACCAAGTCGTGCAGGCGCTTTTCGGGCACAAAGCGACTCATGCCCAGCACATACTTGCCACGAGCGATGCCCAACTCGGCAAAATAGCCGGGAGCATCGCACACCTCGGGTCGAGACACGCCATTGTAGATGAGATGCACACCCTGGGTGCGGCCATACTTGCACCTCACGATGTTGCCTATGACCTCGGAGATGACCACCACCTCGTTGGCGCAGGTGCACCCCAGGCGTTCGCCCAGGCGCAACATTGCCTTGGCCAATAGGCCCCACTTGTCGCGGTCGTAGTCGGGACCGTGGTGGGTGAACACCACCTTCATGCCCAGCAGCCGAGCAAGCGGAGTGAGCAAGGCCGGGCCTATAGCCTGAATGTGCACAACGTCGGCATGCAGGCGCTTGGCCCTGAATATTGCACGCCACGTGTGGATGATGGCCTCGAAGGCTTTCTTGCGGGGAGCGTTGATGTCGACAAGCTTCACGCCATTCCACTCGGCGAGACCATCGTGCACATAGTGCGAGCGGCGCACAAGCGTGACGTCGATGCCCATGCGCGCGACACGCGGGAAGAGCTCCTCGCAATGCGTCTCCACGCCCCCCATCACGTTGGGGATGCCACGTGTGCCGGTAACAACTACCCTGATCTTTCTGCCGCTGGTCATAGATATGTGTGTTGGTGTTTCGTTATGAGCGATGTGCTACTTTTATCCTACTGCAAAGATAACGAAACAATCGCAAATATATTCTATGATTGCGGCAAAAATATAAGCAGTTGCCCATGGCTGTATCAAAGCCGGGGCTTTCCCTCGCCAGCGGGCTGCACCTCGACGGCGCCAGGATGCAGCACCCTGAGGTCGCCCTGCCGCGGGTCCTGCCCCACCGGGCACTGCGAGAAGTCGAGGCAAGCCTCCTTGCCGCACATCGAGCGCCACTTGTTTTTCAATGCCCACTTGGCCGGATATTTCACATACTTGTGCATGACCGGGCTGGCCGTGCCCACCATCCAGCAGTTTTTGGGACACGTGCGCACAGCCTCGCGCACCCGCTGTGCCTGCTCGCTTTCCCATATTTCCATGAACGGATGGTCGTGTATGTTGCCCATCGAGGCTTCAAAGTATTTCGACTCCATGCCATTGCAAGGCAGCACCTCGCCCCATGGGTCGATAAAGAAGTTGGCCGAACCAGCCTCGCAGGGCAGCATGCGCTTGCCTCCCTCGATATAGTTGATGAGCCCCATGTTGAACCAGGCGCGGAACCAGCTCTTGGGATGTTTTTCCTTGAGCTGCCAGGCAATGAGCTGCTTGAAATCGTTGCACACCTCGTCTTGGTTGGTAATCTGGTTGTCGTACTTGTGGAAATAGAACGAGTTGTGGAAGGCTGCCGTGGCAAACTCCATGCCCATAGCCAGCGACAACTGGTAGAGCGAGAGCATGTCGTGAGAGTTGTTGTTGCTCACGGTGCACCCAAAGCCTATGTCCTTGAGGCCCATGTGCTTCAAGGTGAGCAGCGTGCGCAATCCCTTGTCGAAGCCGCCGGCATGGCCGCGCAGCTCGTCGTTCTTCTGGCTCAACCCCTCGATAGAGATGCGAATGCCAATGCGGGGAAACTGCTTGGCCAGGGCAATGACCCTGTCTTCAAACCAGCCCGAGGTAGAAATGACGATGCGGTCGGTGTGACGGTAGCACTCCTCCACAATCTCGGGCAAGTCTTCACGCACAAACGGCTCGCCGCCCGTGAGATTGATAAACTTGAGGCGAGGCAGACACTTCAAGTCCTCGGCCTTGAGTTCGTCCTTGCGGTTGGTAGGATTCTTCCAAATGTTGCACATCACACACCGCATGGGGCATCGATAGGTCAAGATGATGCTTGCGTCGGTGGGACGTGGTATTTTATTGTTACTCATAATGCAATTGTGTTGATATATATATTGTTTTGTGCAGGCCTCGAGCACTGCCGCGGCAAGGCAGCAGGCCCTGGTTTTACCGTGCTTTGCACCACGCTTTGAGCCGCACCAAGGCGTGATTGAGCCAGAAAGGCAGCATGCTCTGCACCTTCTTCTTGAGCCTGACTCGTGGCGACTGCCAGCTGCGCGCATAGTGATGAATACAGTAGGAATGAGCCGTGCGCTCAATAATCTGCACAGGAGTAGTGCGAGAGGCAAGATACTCGGCCGGGTAAATGTAGAGTCCCTCGACCTGTTGCAACTCGTTGATATTTTTCAACCCCTTTGCCCACAAAAAGTCAGTCGTGATTTTCACCACTGTAGTCAAGTCGAGTTTGCCATCCACATTGAAATGGCGGTCATCATAGAGCGCCAGCAGCTCTTTGTAGACAGGCATTTGGGGCTCACAGGCCAAGCCAAGGCCAGGTGCCACACACAGCGTCTGGCCAGGACGGTCGATACGGTTTTCAACCCCCATGAAAGCTCCCTTCTCCAACAAAGGGGCCAATGGCTGAATCACCTCAACATCGGTATCAAAATAAACACCTCCATAATGATACAAAATCCAAAAGCGGGCGTAGTCGCTCACAAAGGCATACTTCCTGGCTGCATAGGCCTCGCTGGTGTAGGGAATGATATTGACATCGAAGTTGCTCTCGTTCCACTCCTTAATTTCATAACCAGGCAGATACTTGCGCCACGAGGCAATGCAGTCGACCGCCAACTTGGGCAGTGGCTTGCCGCCAAACCAGCAGTAATGTATAACGTGAGGAATCATAGACTAATTGAGCGTTTACTTAATTATAACGCAGAGATGCACAAAATCTTGCATCAATCAGCAATGATGGGTTGTACTAATTGCGATTTCTTCCATTGGCGAAATAGTGATTTTGCCAGGATTGGTGATAAAGTAGGCCCCCCACCAGCCGAAAGAGCTATTGGTGATGATGGCATGCTTGCAGCAAGCTATGAGCTGCATGTCGCGATAGCTATGCTCTGCCTTGTTCCAATCGACAAAAAGAACCTTGTCGCGATCGAAATCAAGGCCAAAAATCTCAGGATTGCTCCTGCACCACTCCACACTGCCCGGGTCGGTAAAGAAGACAAAGAGCGGATGGTCCACCCTGCGACGGATATACTTGACGGCACGACGAAAGTACCCATACTTGTAACAGTAGCCGTTGTTGCCCAGCATGTCACCTCGCCGTGCATGTATAGCAACCGATTGTGACGACGACAACAGGGCTGCCATCGCACGGTTTTGCTCGCCGGTGAAATCGGGGAACCTGAATGATTGCCTGATTTCATCGGCAACCAGCTCTATGCCGGAGTTTCGCATCTTCAGTCCAAGCCATTGGCCCGTAAAAATATTCTCGTCTCCACGATAAAAAATCTGGTCGTGGTGTGCATAAAACCTGATGAGCGCATTACGCTTCATGTAGCGACGATAACGGCGCAACAGGTTGCCCACTGGCGTATCGATAAAGCGGCCTTTAAACGTGAGTTTTGGGGTCACCTTCATGTTGACGTTGTGCACCCCTGAGAGCGGGGACTCGAAATCGCCCCTTATGTTTTTCAATTCAAGACCGGCATGGTTTAGGGCCCGTGTGATATAGACGGGATAGTTCCAGTTCTTGTCCCAATAGTGGGAGTCATGCACCTCCTTGAGCACCTGGGCCCACTGTTCAGGAGTGAAGAGATCCTTGACGTTAGGCACATGTATTCCGAAGATGCGCTCCAGCTCGTAGCCATTCCACTGGTTGATGACTTCGCTGGTTTCGGGGATATCATAGGTGATCGTTTCAATATATATGTCTTCATCAGGATGCAACTTCTTCAATACCAAATATTCACCGAAGCTAAGCATTTGATTTCCTAATCCCGACTCTATGTGTACTACTTTCATTGATAGAATGTTTTCTCTTCGGGCAAAACCGTCGCAGTCATTTCAACCAGATGCCCGAAGCCTCCCCCGAAATGATTTTTCTTAACTGTATATAACTAAGTAAACCTTGAATCAAATAAACCAAAGAAGGAACAGCTATGATGCCTACAAGGCCGAAGAACCGGCCAAGACAGGTGAACAACGGCCACGACACAAGCGCAAAAGCAACATAGACAATGAGCTGAATTCTCACCGTCCCAATTCCGTTTATCATAGTCATAAACATGTTGCCCAGCGACTGGCAAACCACATAGACAAACATAGCTATCGATACTGCAACCGGAACGTCAACCTTGTCGCCTATCCAGATGTGATAAAACAATGGTGAAACCAGGAGCATGACCAAGCCGCCACATGACATCAACAGCCATATCAGCCCCATGTTGTGCACCATAGATTTCATCCAAGCCATATCTTTCTTGGCATAGGCATCGGTGAAAGCCGACCACATGGGGGTGATGATGATAATGACCGCCATGTAAATGACATTGAAATATTTATTGGCGATGTTGTACTGTGTCACGCCCATGGGGCCCACCTGGCGTGAAATGACAACATTTACAATCTGGAAAACAAAAATCAAGCACAGGTAGATGACAAAGAATTGCACACCCAGCTTCATGATATTTCCTATCAAGTTGAGCTTGATATACTTGAAACTGGGCCTGTACATCTTGTATCGTGAGCATCGAAACATAACAAACGACACCACCAGCATGACAATGCTGGGCACACCCGAATAGAATACCGCCAGTTTCACAAGGTCGCCAGTTGTGGTTTTGGTCAGGATGTAGACGACAAGCAACGACACATATTGGCCAGCGGCAAAGATGCAAGAGCCCCAGCCATTTTTCTGGTCGGCCGAGAGAAGAGAGCTAAACACATTGGCAACCATGTTGATGCAAGTAAACGTGATGACCACGGCAAAAACGATGCTCAATTCTCCTCGATATGCAGCCGAAACCTTGAGCACCTTGCTCCAGTCGATGAAAGCATTGGCTGCCAAGGCAGCCATGAGCACCACGACAACAATGCTGCTTATTGCAAAATAGGTGGTACTCACCAGCCGGCGAGCAAGCAAAGTATCGCCGTGGGCCTTGGCCTCGGCAAACCTGTTGCGGAAGCCGTTGCCCAGGCCGAGATCAAAGAAATTGACCCACCCTATGATCGAGGACAGGGTGAGCCATATACCATATCTCGCAGGATTGATGTAGCTTATCGTCATGGGCACAATGAGCAGCGAGGCAACAACGCTCACTACCTTCATCAGCGTTGCGAGCATAACATTGTGCACCACCTCCTTGGAGCGCGTGTCGCTTGCCCTGTAGCGCGTCAGCAGTTTTGAAATATTTGCTTTAATCGAAAGCATGCAAACGTTAAAAATGTTTCCTCAGAAATCAATGGACATTGTACCCTGTTTTTCTCGTATGTCGATGAGTAGCAATCTTAGAGCTGTCAAAAATCCAGTCGAATCTCGTCACCCGATATAAATATTTTGAGGATTGCCTGGGCTGGACAGAAAGGGCACCTACAACTTTTATAATGAGCAGCTCATCAGGACAACAATTGAGAATACAATTCCGCCAGCTGATTCTCAACATAACCAGACAAATGGGTCTTAGTAACAGCGACCGATTTTGTCCCCATGGTCATTCTCAGCCTCTCATCTGTCATCAATCGAACAATTGCTTCGTACATTGCCACCTTATCTCCTGGTTTGAAAAGAATGCCATTATAGCTATCACTCACAATCTCAGGAATACCGCCCACCTGTGTTGAAATGACAGGCAGTGCATAGCTTTCGGCCTCCAATATCGAAATAGGAAGGCCCTCGTGATAAGAAGGAAGGATGAAGGCATCGGCTGTGTTAAACAACTGCGATTTTTTCTCGCCGCTCACCCACCCCTGCAAATTTTATGATATCAATCAACCCGTGCTGGGCAATAAAGTTTTTCACGCGCTCAGCATCGCCGTTACCACCTATGAGCAACTGAAGGCGGCCGGCAAATTCTGTCTTATGCCTTGCAATGACATCCAAAAGATCATAGATGCCTTTATCCTCGGCCAGCAGCCCCAGAAACAACAAGGTGAACATGCCATGAGGCACTTTGTTGAGCTTGGGAGACTCAATGACGTTATTAATGGTGACAACCTTAGGGCAATCAAAAGTTGTCTCCACCCAATGCCTCCAGTAATCGCTCAGTGTGATCACACAATCACATTTATCGATTGTATCCTGCACGACCTGCTGGTGATGAGCATAAAACTCTTGAAACAGTCCACCGTGAAGATGGAAAACAACAATCTTCCTGAAGGCCTTTGCCAGATTAATGATTATCCTTTTCAGCCAGAAGCTTGCTTGGCTGGCAACATGCACATGCACAACTTGTATCTCTGGGTGAAACAACATCCACCACAGAAATTGAAACAAGGCACTGCCAAACTGAAAGAGCTTCCTCACCTTGCTGCTACTGCCAGCTGGCGCAGTAGCAATATGGTTGAAGGGATTGTAGAATGTGGCATAAACACTCTCGACACACGCAATGCCACCACGCACTGGCCTATAAGCAACACCCACAGTCAAAATTTTTCTTCCGTCCATTCTCCCTTAAAACTACTGTTACTTGCCCAAAACAATGTGCCGTATATCAATGAGTCAAGATTTTGCTTGAAGTGCGGGCTTGTTGCGGAATTCCTTTTTAGGCATCGCAAGCCTGAAATTGGTCGACGGAAGAAGCCTGATAATCAATATGGGGACTATCCAGAAGAAGGAGGAGGCAATCACACTCGATGTATAGGACAACAAGAGGAGCGCACTCGCCACATACAACAATGTTGTAAAACCCAAAGGGCTTTTCCTGTTCTGGAAGAATAGCCTGATCATGCTGAAAAATATGGTGCCAATATAGATAAGGGTGCCCAGGTATCCATATCTCAAAAACAAAAGAACCCAAGCAATATCGCCCGTATCAAGTTGGGTCACCCCCCCGTTTTTACTCTTCAAGCCAATATGGAACAATTGCTGCTTGAGATCGCTCTCCTGAATATTGCCGATGCCGAAAACGGCATATTGCGGATGCTGGTTCAAGTAGTACATGCGTTCCTCGAGCATGAGCAAGCGGAACGACATGTTGCCACCCACGCGCCGGCCATTGCCCTGCAAGGCGCTGATGTCGTCCTTGGTTGTAAAAAGGCGCTCGGTCAAGATGTTGTCGGTCGAGAGCACGATGCCCACAGCCGCCAGCGAGAAAGCGAGAATCATGATTTTGTTGGTCGACACCCCCTTGCCGTTGAAAAGCAGCGACAGGCCGGCCACAATGACGCAGGCAAAAAAGATAGAACGGGTGCCCGTCATGAAATACTCAAACACAATGATTGCGATAAACAGCCACTTCAAGAAGGAACTGATGCGGTAGCAATTGTTGAACAACAAGACGAAGACCAGGAACGAGACCGACCACGGTATGGATGCGCGGGTGCCATTGGCAAGGCGATAGGCTCCGGTGAGGTCGGTGTCGGTATAAAACTCGTAGAGATAAACCAAGGCAATAAACACCGAGATATACATCACATAGTTGAGCGTCTTCACCACATCGCGCGGCTTGAGGTAGGGTATCATCCACACGGCCGACAGGCATATCCACTGCCTGAACACACGCACCACCGAGGAGAACTTCACATCGTTGACCAGGAGGTCGACAATTGCAGCAACGATAAAGAAAGCCAGAAAGAGCAGGATGCCCACCTTCACGGGATGCAACAGCCGCATATCGAGCTTCTGCGGTTTGTGCAGAAACATGACAATGAGCATGAAAATGTAGAGCACCAAGCCCGTGTCGGCATACTGATGTGAGAAAAACAGTGTCGACAAGTTGCTGCCACAGAAACTATAGGCCTGCGACAAGAACAGAATAGCAGTCAAAGGAAAAGCCATCTTGTTGCGGCTAATCTGAATAAGCGCAACGACAAAAACTATGACTTCCAAATAGCCCATACGAAAAACAATCTAAAGTTGCGGGATGAAGTGATACAGCAGGTTGCACTCGGCCGCAGGTTTACACAAGAAATAAACCTCTTTATAGCACGAGATAAAGGTGAAAGAGCATATCACAAGGCAACTGACGCACAGCATAAACTTCTTTTTTATCGCCATGAAATAGTCGAAGACATAGGCCATCATGATGACGACAAAGATAAACAAGTAGTCGGCGGGCCTGATGAGCGCATACACTGTGTTGATGAACAGATGCTGGTAGCACACCCCCACAAAGGCCAAGGTGAAAAAAGCATTGAATAGCTTGTCGCGGCTATAATACTCGCGCATGGCAGGATAGTACCAAATGAAGAGCAACGACTGGAACAGGTAGATGAGCCGGAGCGGACCGTAACCCTTGAAGACAAAGTGCTCCTCGATGAGCGGCTGAAACAAGCACTGATACTTGTCGTAGCCCACAAGCGAAAACAGCCATCGCGATGAAGCTATAGGACTTAGCCACACTGGATAGGTACCCAGCAAGTAGCACACTGCAAAAATTGCCAAATAGAAGTTGCGGCTGCGGTCGGCTTTCAAGACGAGTGGCACAAAGTAGAGAAGCATCAATATCCATGCCGAGTAATGAATGGTGACAGCAACCAGCGTGAAAAGCAAGCAGGGCCAGAACTTGCGCCGGGCAAAATATGGCACCATGGGCACAAAGGCAATGGCAATCGTCCACTGGCGCAGATAGGTGAGCCAGTTGATGCAAAACGGGCCCAAGAGCAGCACCAGGCCTATCCAGCAGTAGAGCTGCTTGTGGTGCCTGAGACCGTAATAGAGGCAAAAGGCCTGCAACGCCCCCCAGAAGCCAAAATAAAACGAGAAATGGCAACCCGTGAGGGCAATGAGCTTGGTGACGAGTACAAACCCAATTTCCAAGTTGCCGCGCAGGAGCGAGCCATCGGCCTGCAACTGCTGGAAATTGGTGAGATACATGCGGTAGTCATTGCCTGTGTAGTAGCGCAGAGCCGAGAAAAGCGCAATAAGGAGAATCGAAGCAATCGCCTCCCAGCTGTACCAGGGCAGCGACACGGCCGCATGGGTTGCTTGCCGCATCTTGTTTTCCCGGCGTGAGAGATTGAACCCCAGCGCAAAGAGCACCAAGGCCGCAATCACATAGGGGCAAAAGTCAATCAGAAACTCCATCATTCCAATCAATCGACTGTTAGGATAAGTGTGAGACTATTTCTTGAAAAGACCGCAGAAATCCAGAATGATCTTGTTGTCGCGCCATTCCAGGGTCTTGAACTGCTTGTGGGCCGTCAAGAAGGCCACAATGTCGGCCTTGTCGTAGGCCTCGCGATAATCGGTGAGCTTAAACACCTTGTGCTGGTCGATATTGGGCTCGGCAACCATGATATCGGCATTGTTGCAGCTCTGCATCACCTGGGTGGCAATGCGCTTTGAAGGTGACTCGCGCAGGTCATCGATATCGGGCTTGAAGGCCAAGCCCATCAAGGCCACCTTGGGTTTGCGCCCATTGAGCAACTCAAACTTGAGCATGGCATTTTTCACCTTTTCGGTGCACCACTCGGCCTTGTAGTTGTTGACCTGGCGAGCCGTGGCAATGAGCTTGCTCTCCTGCGGGAAGGCGGCTGTGATGAAATAGGGGTCGACGGCGATGCAGTGCCCTCCCACCCCGCAACCAGGTTGCAGGATATTGACACGAGGGTGCTTGTTGGCCAGCGTGATGAGTTCCCACACGTTGATGCCCGCTTTGTCGCATATGAGCGAGAGCTCGTTGGCAAATGCAATCTGCACGTCGCGACTGGAGTTTTCCACAAGTTTGCACAATTCGGCCGTGCGGGCATTGGTCTTGTGCAGGGTGCCAAGCACAAAATGGGCGTAGAAGCTGGCGGCCTTGTTGGCAGCGTCATCGGTCAAGCCGCCTATCACGCGGTCGTTGTGGATGAGTTCGTAGATCACATTGCCCGGGAGCACGCGCTCGGGGCAATAGGCAATGTGGATTTTTCCCTTGAGCTCGGGCCGTTCGCCGTAGATAACCCCGGCCATGGCCTCGGTTGTGCCCACAGGCGAAGTCGACTCGATGACAAAGAGGTTGCCCTCTTGCAGGAAGGGTATGACCGAGCGGGTGGCCGCCTCGACAAAGGAGATGTCGGGCAAGTGATTTTCTTTAAACGGAGTGGGCACAACGATAAAAAAAGCATCGCTGGGCACAGGAGTGGTGCGAGCCACGAGTTTACCACTGTCGACAACGCGCTTGAGCATGGGCTGCAATCCAGGCTCAAGAATGTGGAGCTTGCCCCGTTGAGTTTTCTCAACAACCTCGGCGTTGATGTCGACGCCCACAATGTCGATCCCGCTATTGGCAGCGATTATTGCAGTAGGCAGGCCAATGTAGCCTAACCCGATAAAACAAGCTTTCATTAAATAAATAGTAGAAAACTAAGATATAAAGTGTTTGAATTAATGTTTGTTTCCGTAGCCATAGCCATAGCTATAGCCATACTTGTGATAGCCGTAACCTGAGACTTGTGGCGTGGTTCCGTTGAAAATGACAACCATGTTGCCATAGCGCTTCTCTACATAGTACTTCTCGATATCGGGCAGCGCGCCGCGGTCGAGCAGACCGGAGCGTATGACAAAGACGGTCATGTCGCAGAACTTGTTCACAATCGAGGCATCGGCCACGATCTCGACAGGCGGACAGTCGATGAAGATGTAATCGTACTTGTCGTGCATCTTGTTGAGGAGGCCGGGGAGGCGCTCGCTGAAGAGCAGCTCGGTGGGATTGGGCGGGATGGTGCCCACCGGAATGATGTCGAGATTGACGTGGGTCTTTTCCTTGACCAGTATTGCATCGATGTTGTCGACCCGCTCGTTGAGGTAGTCGGAGATACCCACCTTGGGAGAGTCGACAAAGGTGGAAAGCGAGGCCTTGCGCATGTCGAGGTCGACAATGAGCACCCGCTTGCCCTTGATGGCGAAACTCGTGGCAAGGTTCATGGTGATAAAAGTCTTGCCCGAGCCGGCATTGGCCGAAGTGAACATGATGGTCTTGGTGCGGCCGGCCTTGCCCGAGATAAACTCGAGATTGGTGCGCACCACACGGAAGGCCTCGTTGATCTCGTTGCGGCTTTGCTCCTTGACCACAATGCGTCTCACGTCGTTTCGCTTGTTCAAGAACGAGAGCAGGCCCGTGTGCCGCTTGTAGGACAGCGGCAACTCGCCGATAAAGGGTATCGTGAGCGCCTTCAGGTCCTTGCGCGTGCGCACGGCCGTGTCGAGATTGTTGATGATGAGCAGCACCAGCGTGGGAATGAGCAATGCGATGAAGACGGCAATGAGGAAGATCGTGCTCTTCACCGGCTTGGTGGGCGTGTTCTTACCCGACGGGGGGTTGAGCATCTTGGTGTTGTAGGCCGTGAAAGCCTTCGACAGCTGGTTTTCCTCACGTTTCTGCAACAGGAAGGTGTAGAGTTCCTCTTTCACCTTCTGCTGACGCTCAACGCTGAGCAGGTACTTGGCTTGGGTGGGATTGGTGGCAATCTGCTCCCTGGCCTCGCTTTCACTTCCTTGCAGCCCGTTGATTTTATCGGTCAACGTGGCTATCACGGTGTTGATCGAGGTCATGATCGACACCTTCATGGCCTGGAGCGACTGGTCAAGGTCGACGACAAGCGGATTGGAGGTGCTGCTGTTGGCCACAAGATTGTTGCGCTGCAACACTTTCTCATTGTAGCTGCCAATTTGCTGAGACAACACTGTGTTGTCGATGCCTGTATTGGCAGGCAGGATTTTGTAGGACCCCTCGCTCATCTGCTTCCTGATGTACTTGGCCATGTAGAGCTGGTTCTCAAACTCAAGCAGTTGCTGGCTGGTTTGGTCGGCCTTGTTCAGGTTGAGGGCGGCATTGGCAGCGACATCGGGCACCATGTTCTTGCTTTTGTAGGAAGATATGTCCTCGTCGACATTGCTCAGCTCGGCCTCGATGGCCCTGAGTTCCTGGTCGATAAATTGCGAAGTGCTGATTGCCTGCTGGTTGATATCTTCCACCCACTTTTGGTTGTAGACCACATAGAGGCGGTTGAGCACGTCCTCGGCACGGAAGGGATTCTCGTCGTTGAGCGTGAGGTCGACAACCGACGAGTTGTCGTCGTTGAGCTCCACCTTCAACCCGTGGTCGAGAGCTCCAGCCACAGCCTTGACGCTGCGATGCGACACCTCGATGGGGCTGTTGTACTTGCCCACATAGTAGGAGGTGGGGTTGACTATGACATTGCCCACAGGAGTCTTGGTGATGGTGCCGAAGCGCATGGTCACAGGCTGGACTTGCTTCTCGACGCCGTTGACGACAAAGTTGCTCAATTTCACGACACCGCTGCTGGGCAGCTCGAGGGTGAAATCGACCGACTGCTCCTCGCCAGCGTCGGGCAGGATGACGTTGACCGGCAGCGTGCGGCCGTAGAGGATGTTGTCGTGGAAGGTGCCCTTGACGGCATATTGCATGTCGAGGTGCAGCTCACGCACCACCTCCTCCATGTAGGTGGGCGACTTGAGCGTGATCATCTCGTTGTAGAGATTGGTGTTGCTCTTGCCGATGCCCATGCTGGAGAACTGGCCGAACTGGCTCGAAATCGATGAGTTGTTGTCCTCATCTTTAATCAATATAGAGGCCTGGCGTGTATAGACGGGCTGCGAGCACAGTATATACAGGCAGGCAAGGCCAAGCATGACGATAAACGAAATCAGGAACCAGTACCACTTGGCTGCGCACAAGTATAGGAAGTCCTGGATGTTGAGCGATTGATTCTCGTTCTTATCTTGGTCTTGTCCGTAGTAATAATCTTCTGCCATGTTGTGATGTATAGATAATTGTGATTACTTGGTGATGAGCACGATGACGGTGGTGATGAGCGAGGCAAGCGATATCCACAGCGACGGCTGGAGAAAAGCGTTGCCTGTGCCAGTCGACTCGCGGGCTCTCATGGCATTGGGTTCGACATAGATCACGTCGTTTTGCTTCAAGTAGAAGGCTGGCGACTCATAGAGTTCCTTGCCATTAGACAGATTGAGACGATAGCTAATCTGCTTGCCGTTCTCCTCACGCAACACAAGCACATTGTCGCGGCGGCCGTAGATAGTCAAGTCGCCGGCGCGGCTTATTGCATCGATGATGGTGACCTGGTCGCGGTCGAGATTGAAGCGCCCCGGATTCTTGACCTCGCCAATGACCGAGAAAAACAAGTCCTGGAAGTCGACGGTGACGGTAGGGTCTTTGATATAGTTGCCGTTGACAAGTGTTGTCTTTATAAACTTGGCCACCTCGCCGCGCGTCATGCCGGCAATGTGTAGCTTGCCCACGACAGGGAAATCGATGTTGCCTTGCTCGTCGACGGTGTAGCTGGCAATGTTGGAAGTGCTGAGCGCGCTCTTGTCGGTCGACGACGAGGAATAGTGCCCCACGATGTTAAGGTTATACAAATAGGCCAATTGAGGATCCTTGCTGCTGACCAGAATCGACATTTTGTCGCCAGGCTGGATGCGGATGAAATGCGAGTTGTCCAACGTCTTCACTTCCCCCGGCTGGACGTCTTGGAAATATCCCAGTCTCGGTGCCTGGCAGCTTGCCAGCGCGAGGGCCAAAAAGGCTATCACCAGTAAATGTTTTATTTTCATTATATAGAAGTTTTTATTTTGTCGTTGTAAAAAGTGTGTAGATGTGTGCCAAAAGCTTGCGGTCAATGTTGAGCATCGTCGATGACCTCGAGATAGTCGGGCGAGACCTGGGCAAAGGCCACTGCAATGACATTGCTTATCGCCAGCACCACGCTCTTGCTGCGACGGCCCTTCACCTTGATAAAAATGCCTTCCTTGCCGTCGAGAGGCCCGCCATGGATGCGCACCCTGGCGCCACGGGCCAGGTTGAGCTCCTCGGGTTTGAAATAGACGCAATTGAGGCCGCTGTTTTGTGTGACATCGATAAACTGGCTCATCTCCTTGTCTTTGACCACGATGGGCACATTGCGGCCGTTCTCCCTGAAGGTCATGTACTGCAAGTAGGGCAACCTTGCCTTGAAACGCTGCACATCGCCCTTGGCGGCATGAATGAAGAGCAGGTTGTGGATAGCCGGCTTGAGCATGCGCCGCGACTTGTTGCGCACCTTCTCGATGACATAGTGCATGGGAATGAAACTCTCGATGCCTGCATCGTCGAGCAACCGCTGTGCCATGAGCTCACGACCATAGGTGACTCGCATGGCGAACCACTGGGGAGTGCTATCGTCGACAGGCATGGTCATTTTTCTAAGCTTATATCAACCGAGGGCTCAACAGACCCAAAGTGTATACCCCTGGGGCATCGAACACCTCACAACCAATTGATGCTCAACAATTTAAATCAACACCATGAGAAACACTGCCCACGCACACAGCATCGGCACGTTTCTTTGTAATGCAAATATAGAGATTTATCGCCAATCTTGCAATTATCGCACTGCAATTAAAAAAGCCGAAAGCTAAAAAAGCCCCCCTTGGCCTCAACTGCCCCGTGGCTGCCCTACACCCGGTGGAAGAGCAGCTTCACGGCCAGCTTCAAGATGGGCAGCTGGCGCTTGAAACGCCTGGGGTTGGTCAAGAAGCGATAGGCAAACTCCAGGTTGTGGTCGAGCCACCACTTGGGCGCACGCTGCGCGTGGCCGGTATAGACATCGAAGCTGCCGCCCAAGCCCTGATACAAGGCGCTGTGGTGCTTCAACATCTCGCTCATGAGCAATTCCTGCTTGGGCGAGCCCATGGCAACAAACACGATGTCGGGCTTGAGCGTGGCAATCTGCTCGATGAGCTTGCGGCGGTCTTCATCGCCATTGAGGTAACCATCGCGGTAGCCAACGATGTTGATGTCGGGATAAGTGTGCTTGAGGCGCGCCACAGTCTCTTCAATCACCTCGCGCTTGCTGCCCACGAGATAAAACGACCTGGTGGCATGATACCGAGCCACAATGTCGAGCCACAATTCACAGCCAGGTATCTTGCAGGCGTTGTCAACCCCCCGCTGCCTCAACGCCATCACTACCCCGCTGCCATCGCAGTAGCCTATATTGCTGTTGATAATGGAGCGCGTGAGGCTGGTTGCACGCATGAGTTTCTCGGCATTGACGGCCACCAGTAGGGCACTGCGGCCGTCGATGTAGCCAAGCAACTGCTCGCGCGACGAGAAGGGATAGATCTCTACCCCGTTAATGTTGACCCTTTGCATAGACTTCTTTTAAATAAAAACTCATGGCGTAGAACATGAATGCATTGCTCCAGCGCATGTAGGAGATGCGAGAACTCCCAAATTTCTTCAGTTGGTAATAAAAGTATCCTTTTTTATCCTGCATGTGCGCTATTGTCCAGTCCATCACCTGCGTGGCCAGGTCCTGCCAGTGCTGGAAACGGTGCAAGAGCGAGAGAGTGACCATGAGTTGAGCCGGGCAGTGGATATCGATGGGAAAAGTGCGGTTGTGGTAATACCGCGGCATGCCGCCGGCGAGAAAGAAACGACTGGTGTAGAAATCCAACCCCGTGTCGATACTGGAACGGCATGAGTCGTCGCCGGTGTTGTCGCTGTAGGCCTGCAAGGCCTCGAGATCATAGCCAGTGTGGAAGCTGTCGACCCAATGCTGGAAGGGCTGGCAGCCATAGGGCCACGAACCGTCGGGACGCTGCAACTCGCAGCAAGCCCTCACCGAGTCGCTGGCGGCCAGGCGACAGGCCTCGTCGCCGGTGTACTTGTAGGCGATGCTCAGCAGTTCGCTGCCCAGCAACGAGGCATTGACGACCGTGTCGTGCCCGCTCAAGGGGCTGTAGGAGAATAGGAAACCCGAGCCCTGAGGCGTGCGATGCAAGTCGTGCTTGACAAACTCTGCCGTCGAGAGCACAGCCTGAAGCAGCCGCTCGTCGCCATTTATCTTGTAGGCCGAGAGCAGTGCCGTGGCACAAAACTTGGTGGCAACAACCGTGGGGGTGTATTTCGGAAACAGGAACTCACGCCGCGACTGCCAGTCGAAGTTGTAGCCCCAGCAGCTGCCGTGGTAGTTGCCCGCCGAGCGCAGCTTGAGCAACAATGCAGCCAGGCTGCCAATGTGCCCCTCGAGCGTGTCGAGAGAGCCAAACTGGCTGGCCAGTGCCGGACTGGCCTGCACAGCCTCGTAGATGTTGCAGTAGCCTTGCAAAAACAATCCCACCCCTTTGGCATTGTACTGCTTGGGCACCATGGCCAGGCGCCGCAAGTTGAGGGGCGAGCGCTTGAAGGCCTGTATCATGACCAGGCGGCACAATGCACTGTGTTTCAAGCCTGGCAAGGCTTGAAACACTTGCGAGTTGAGACCGTCGTAGGGGTCCCAGCCCTTGTAGCCTTCTTTCTCACAATAGTGCTTGAGCTTGATAAAAGATGCTATAAAATCCATTGCTGTCTACAAAATTATCTCAAAAGCCACAATTCACCAAATTATGGATGTAAAGATGTTATAATTAATTCATGCAAAGTTTGGGACAAACAAAAAAAAACCAGAGAGCGTGAACGCGGGGTTCACATCCTCTGGTTGATATTGTGGGGTGACTGTTGCCTGGCCCGAGAGGCCAGCCCAACAAGTCACTTGTGCTGACGATATTGTGACATTACATCATGCCGCCCATGCCTGGCTGAGCTGCAGGAGCTGCAGGCTGGGGCTCTTTCTTCTCGGCAATCACACACTCGGTCGTAAGGAACATGCCTGCGATAGAGGCAGCATTCTCAAGAGCGATGCGGGCAACCTTGGCCGGGTCGATGACACCCGTCTCAAAGAGATTCTCATATTTCTCGGTGCGGGCGTTGTAACCATAGTCGCCCTTGCCGTTGCGCACCTCGTTGACAACCACAGCACCCTCAAGGCCGGCATTGTTCACGATTTGGCGCAGGGGCTCCTCGATGGCGCGCTTCACGATGTGGATACCAGTAGTCTCGTCGTCGTTCTCACCCTTGAGGCCTTCGAGAGCGTCGATGCTGCGTATGTAGGCCACGCCGCCGCCAGGCACGATACCCTCGGCCACAGCTGCACGAGTAGCGCTCAGTGCATCGTCGACACGGTCCTTCTTCTCCTTCATCTCAACCTCGCTGGGTGCACCAATGTAGAGCACTGCCACACCGCCGGCGAGCTTAGCCAGACGCTCTTGCAGTTTCTCCTTGTCGTAGGTCGACTTGGTGTTCTCGATTTGGGTGCGTATTTGAGCCACACGCTCCTTGATGTTCTCCTTGGCACCGGCACCGTTCACGACAGTCGTGTTCTCCTTAGTCACGGTCACCTTCTCGGCGCTGCCCAGCATGTCCATGGTAGCACCGTCAAGCTTGATGCCCTTGTCCTCGCTGATGACAAGGCCGCCGGTGAGGATAGCGATATCCTCGAGCATCTCCTTGCGACGATCGCCAAAGCCAGGAGCCTTGACAGCGCACACCTTCAACGAACCACGCAGGCGGTTGACAACCAGTGTTGCGAGAGCCTCGCTGTCGACATCCTCGGCGATGATGAGCAACGGGCGGCCGCTCTGGGCAGTCTGCTCAAGAATCGGAAGCATGTCTTTGAGCACCGAGATCTTCTTGTCGTAGATCAGGATGTAGGGGTGCTCCATCTCGCAAGCCATCTTCTCGCTGTTGGTCACAAAGTAGGGCGAGATGTAGCCACGATCGAACTGCATACCCTCGACCACGTCGACGTGGGTATCGGTACCCTTGGCTTCCTCAACGGTGATCACGCCGTCTTTCTTCACCTTCTTCATAGCCTCGGCAATGAGCTCACCAATCTTGGCATCGCCGTTGGCACTCACGCGGGCCACATTCTCGATCTTGCTGAAGTCGTCGCCCACTTCCTGCGACTGCTCCTTGATGCTCTCAACCACCTTGGCCACAGCCTTGTCGATACCGCGCTTGAGGTCCATGGGGTTGGCTCCAGCCTCAACGTTGCGCAGGCCTTCGGTCACAATAGCCTGGGCGAGCACAGTGGCAGTAGTGGTACCGTCGCCGGCATCGTCGTTGGTCTTAGAAGCAACTTCCTTGACCAGCTGTGCACCTATGTTTTCAAACTCGTCGTCGAGCTCCACTTCACGTGCCACGCTCACACCGTCCTTGGTGATGTGCGGAGCACCAAACTTCTTGTCGAGAATCACATTGCGTCCCTTAGGACCAAGTGTAACCTTAACGGCGTTGCTCAGTTGGTCAACACCTTTCTTGAGAGCCTCGCGGGCCTTGATGTCAAATTTTATTTCTTTAGCCATAATGATTTAGTCTCCTGTTGAATATAAAGAATTTAGTTGTATAGATAATATAAAGATGTAGGAATTAAGCAAGCGTGCAGCCTACTACTACTCGTTGATGATGCCCAGGATATCGCTCTGGCGCATCATGAGCAGTTTCTTGCCATCGACTTCAATCTCGGTACCGGCATACTTGCCATAGAGCACAGTATCGCCTTCCTTGACGACCATTTCTTCATCTTTGGTGCCATTGCCCACAGCTTTCACTGTACCTTTCAATGGCTTCTCTTTTGCACTATCGGGGATAATAATACCACCTGCTGTAACTTCTTCGGCTTTAGCCGGTTCGATAAGAACACGGTCACTTAATGGTTTGATTGTCATAATTGGAAAATGTTTTTATAATTTTGTTTTTTGTTTTGTCATTGACAAGCGAACTTGTGTTGCCAAATTCACAAGTATTTCTGCACAAAATGTGCCAACGTGCCACGGGCCAGCTGTCACGGCCATTTTGTCAGCCTTGCCGACTGACAAAATTTCCAAGAGCCGCAGCCGGCAACATGCAGCCTCGAGGAGCTGCTGCGATTTTCTTTGAAATATTGATTTAAAATGAGTAATTTTGTAGCCCTAAAAATGGAATCGAACAAAAAATGATTGATTTTTTCAACGACATAGACAACGAGGGGGGCGATGGCATGGCTACACATGTGATGCCCATATTTGCCGAGGTGCACAACAGCCCTGCCGACAGCGACAACCAGCTGAGTGCCGAGCAACTGGCCAACCTGCCCATACTGCCACTGCGCAACATGGTGCTCTTCCCGGGCATGGCGCTGCCCATTGTGATAGGCCGTGACAAGTCGATGGCCCTTGTAAAAGAGGCCATGCGTAGCAAGAGCCATATAGGCGTGGTGTGCCAGGTCAACAGCAAGGTCGACGACCCGCAACTGGGCGACCTGTACCGCGTGGGTGTTGTGGCCGACATCATCAAGGTGCTCGAGCTGCCCGACAATTCTACCAACGTGATACTGCAGGGGCTTGCCGTGATGAGCCTGGATGCCATCACGCAGACCGAACCCTACCTGCGCGGCCACGTGACCAAACTCGACGACACGCATCCCAAGAAGAGCGACAAGGAATTCAACGTGCTCATGCAATCGATAAAGGAAGTGACCTTCCACATGCTGGGCAACATGGGCAACAGCGCACAAGAGTTGTCGTTTGCTGTGAAAAATATCGACAGTCCGTTCTACATGATTGATTTCCTGGCAAGCAACGTGCCCTTTGAGCCGCGGCAGAAACAACTCATGCTCGAAGAGCGCGACGTGAAGAAACGCGCCTACATGCTTTACAGCTTTCTCACGCGAGAAGACCAGCTGGTGGAGCTCAAGGCCAACATCACCTCACGCACCCGCGAAGACCTGTCGCAACAGCAGCGCGAGGTGTTCTTGCAGCAACAGATACGCACCATACAGGAAGAACTGGGCAACGACGGCAACGACAGCGCCAAGCTCAAAGAACGTGCCAAGACCAAGAAATGGAGCGACAAGGCCCAGCAGTGGTTCGACAAGGAGCTGAAGAAGCTGGAACGGCTCAACCCGCAGTCGCCCGACTACTCGGTGCAGTACAGCTACCTCGACACGCTGCTCAACCTGCCCTGGGAGAACTACTCCAAGGACAACTTCAACCTCAAGCGCGTCGAGACCAAGCTCAACCGCGACCACTACGGCCTGGAGAAGGTGAAAGACCGCATCCTCGAGCACTTGTCGGTGCTCAAGCTGCGAGGCGACCTCAAGGCGCCCATCCTGTGCCTCTACGGTCCTCCAGGCGTGGGCAAGACCTCGCTGGGCCGGTCGATAGCCGAGGCGCTCAACCGCAAGTATGCCCGCATTTCGCTGGGCGGCCTTCACGACGAGGCCGAGATAAGAGGGCATCGCCGCACCTATATAGGCGCCATGCCGGGCCGCATCATGGAAGCCCTGGGCAAGTGCGAAACCAGCAACCCGGTGATTGTGCTCGACGAGATCGACAAGGTGGGGCAAGACTTCAAGGGTGACCCAGCGTCGGCATTGCTCGAGGTGCTCGACCCTGAGCAGAACAGCCACTTCCACGACAACTATATCGACATCGACTACGACCTGTCGAAGGTGCTCTTCATTGCAACTGCCAACAACTTGCAGACGATATCGCAGCCCCTGCTCGACCGCATGGAGGTGATAGAAATAAACGGCTACATCGCCGAGGAGAAAATAGAGATTGCACGCCGCCACCTGGTGCCCAAGCAGCTCGAGGAAAACGGGCTTGAGCCCCGCGAAATCAAGTTCCCCAAGGAGACGCTGGCTGCCATCATCGAGAAATACACGCGCGAGAGCGGTGTGCGAGAGCTGGAAAAGAAAATTGGGAAACTGCTGCGCAAGATAGCACGCCTCAAGGCTCAGGGCGAAGCCGACTACCCCACCACCATCTTGCCCAAGGACTTGAAAGGTTTCTTGGGCGCCGAGGAGTATCACAGCGACAACTACGAGGGCAACGACTTTGCCGGCGTGGTGACCGGACTGGCCTGGACGGCGGTGGGAGGCGAAATCCTCTATATCGAGTCGTCGCTCTCCCGTGCGGGCAAGAGCGGCGAGAAACTCACGCTCACCGGCAACCTTGGCGACGTGATGAAAGAGTCGGCAGTGATTGCGCTGGAATATATCAAGGCACACAGCCAGCAGTTTGGCATCGACTACCAGCTCTTCGACAAGTACAATGTGCACATTCACGTGCCTGAGGGCGCCATTCCCAAAGATGGTCCCTCGGCGGGTGTGACCATGGTAACCTCGCTCGTGTCGTCGTTCACCCAGCGCAAGGTGCGCGGCCGCCTGGCCATGACCGGCGAGATCACGCTGCGCGGCAAGGTGCTGCCAGTGGGCGGCATCAAGGAGAAGATACTGGCCGCCAAGCGAGCCGGCATCACCGACATTGTGCTGTGCAAGGAAAACAAGCGCGACATCGATGAGATCAAGGAAATGTATCTCAAGGGCTTGACATTCCACTATGTTGACACCATCAAGGACGTAATCGACTATGCCTTGTTGCCCGAGAAGGTGAACGACGCCATCGCGTTGTAGCCTGTGCCGAGGCAATTCTCCCCCCCCCCCATCGCAAGCACAAGAGGACCTGCACAAAACGTGCGGGTCCTCTTGTGTTTATAGAATAGAGATGTGTGCGCTCTACTCGTCGTGGTCGAGCACAGCCACCACATCGAGGCTCACAAGGGCCTGGCGGGGCAGCTCCTGCACGGCAAACGACGTACGGGCTGGGTAAGGTGCAGTAAACTCACGGGCGTAGATCTCGTTCACCTCGCTAAACTGGAACATCTCGTTGAGCAGCACCGTGGTCTTGACCACATCGTCGAGCGTGGCTCCGGCATCGGCAAGAATGCGACGCACGTTCTCGATGACCTGCAACGTCTGTGCCTGCAAGCCGCGGGGCATCTCGCCCGTCTCGGGATTGACGGGCAACTGACCGGAAACAAATACAAAATTACCCACCTTGATGGCATTGCTGTAGGCCCCTATCTCGGCCGGGGCATTGTTGGCTATTACTTTTTGTTTCATATTATGAATTGTTTTTATTGTCGTGATACTTGTCGCGCAACGAGTCGATGATGCGCTCGCTGGCTTGCCCCATGCGGTCGAGGTACTCCTGCTGCATCGCGTCGAGGCCGTCGCTGTCGCGATGGTCGCCGTTGTGCTGCAAGGCGTAGGTGAGCACGCAGCCGGCAAGCACAATGAGCCACGAGAGCTGAAGCCACACCAGCAGCAGGAGCACAAAGGCAAAGCTGCCATAGATGGCGTTGTAGTTGGACACATAAATCTGGCCCGAGACAAAGAGCCACTCCACCAAGTAGAACACCGTGCCCGAGACCAAGCCCGAGGCGAGGGCACACTTGAACGACACCTGGGTGTTGGGGATGAGTTTGAATGCCACAACAAAGGCTATCCACTCAAGCACAATGGGTGTGAAGTCGAGCAGCCGGTGCACAAGGGGCGAGATGAGCGACGACGCACTCAAGGCATTGTTCAACGTCGAGGAAAGCACAATCTGAATGCCAGCCGAACACACGAGCGTGACTGGAATGATGACGAGAAAGGCCGTGTAATCGACCACCTTGCGGGCCAAAGCCCTGTCGCGAGGCACGCCCCATATGCGGTTAAAGGCACTTTCCACATTGCCCATGAGCGAGATGAGCGTCCACAGCATGAACACGATGCCAATGCCCACAAAGAGGCCTTGAGAGGCATGCAAGAGGTAGCTGTCGACAAATTGTGAAGCCTCGTGCAGTGCCCTGCGCTGAGCAGGGAAATAGCGCATGAGCTCACTCTGCATGAGATTTTGAAAGCCAAAGCCGCGCCCTATGGCAAAAAGCATGGCCAGTGCTGGCACGGCAGCCAGCACGGTGCGATAGGTGAGGTTGCAGGCCGTGTCTTGCAAGCGCTTGTCGAGAAACTTGCTCACCATCAGGTTGACGGTCATCAATGCCCTCACCCACCACTTGCCGCTCGTGTCGTGCCACACCTCGCCCGTGCAATAGCGGTAGAGCGAGCGGGCGCAGCTTGACAAGTGTGATATGTGGGCACGCAACGACATGGCAGCAACACAATTTAAACCGATTGCAAGGTGTGTAGCTACACTGGCTTTTTGAGCGCCATGTTGTAGTTGTAGTAGTCCTTGTTGCCCGTGATGTCTTTCACCACATGGATAAATGGCGGGAACTTGTCTTCGGGCAGGCTGGGCACACCCTTGCACTCCAGAATCTGAAGGCCCCGGCACGGCTCCTTGTAGGTGTCGAGCTCAAACGACTGTCCCTTCCACACAAAACTCTTGCGGTTTTTGCGTATTGTGGTGCGATAGGGATCGGCCTGCTTCATGAGCGAGCGGTAGAGGTTGTTGCTTATGGGGCGCTCGGTCTCGATTTGCTCGGTGGCCGAGATGCGGGTGCGGGTGTGGTGAATGATCACGGTCTTGCCATTCCAGGTGCGACGGCGCAGACGCACTTCCACGCCAGGGTCGGCCGAGAGGTAGGTCTGGGTGATTTCGCTCTCGATGCAATCAGGTATCTCGCCAGTGAGCTCGACAAGATACTTGCCCTCGTTCTCGATGGGCTGTGGCAGGCCGAGCACAGCACTTATCTCGTAGATGACTCGTTGTATCTTCTTGTTGAAGTCGTCGTGATTGTTGATGATGCGGTGGTGAGGATGCCCCGACCATGCGTTGATGACCTTCTTGTCGAGATCGCGTGCAATGGCCAGACCCTGAGCATCGGGTTTCTCGAGGCGTTGCGCATTGGTGCTCAAGGTGTAGTACTGCTCGGCACCGTCGGCAGCCGAGACCAGGTGAAACACAGCATCGTAGCGCGAGCGCAACTCGCTCGTGCTCGTGCCCACGGCCTTGGTGATACTGTCCCACATCTCGGGCGACATGTAGGCCGATATGTCCATCGTGCCACGGTCGCACACGATGATTACTGGCTCCTTGCAAGTCTGGGCCATGCGGTAGAACTTGTTCTCAAGCCCTATTTGCTCCTCAAGAGTGGCTTTCTCGCCCTCGTAGAAGAAGTCTTTGTTCGTGGTGAGATAGTCCATGCCCGCCTGTGTAAACATGGTGGGCACCTCGGGTATTGTGAAAACCTTGAAGCCAAGACTTGAGAAATGCTCGATGATCTTGACAAGCGCAGTAGTCTTGCCGGCGCAAGGGCCGCCGGTGAGCACTATTTTCTTAATCTCAGTCATAAAAACACATTATCAATAATTAATGTACAAAGATAAGTAAAAACTGAGATTTTTCACACTGTTTCTTTGGGTGTGTGGTGATGATGTCGTCAAAAAAATTTTGACTCGATGCACAAGATTGAGCCCGCACTTGCTCCGCTCGAGGGCGACCTGAGCATTAAAGCACCAAAGGAAAGCTTAGACCAAGTCGACGGTGCAATCCTGTTCCACTGATTTCGGCCGAGAGGCGGAACACAGGCACAAGAAAAAAGGGAACAACCTGTGGATTGTTCCCTCGTAGTTTAAAAACTCTTGTTGCGGAAAGTGAGGGATTCGAACCCCCGGACCCACGAAGGGTCAACGGTTTTCGAGACCGCCCCGATCGACCACTCCGGCAACTTTCCTTGGTCAAGTGCAATCTCGATATTTCGCGATTGCGGGTGCAAAATTAGCGATTTTTATCGGCAGTGACAAATTTTTGGGTGGAAAAATTGCTACAAATCGTTCAAAAGCTCGATAGCGTGCTGCGGGTCGGGAGATTTGAACAGGTAATTGCCCGAAACGACCATGTCGGCTCCAGCCTGGGCGAGCGCCTTTCCGGTCTCGGCATTGACGCCGCCATCCACCTCAATCAATGCATGAGCATGTTTCTCGGCCATGAGCTGCTTGAGCTCGGCAATCTTGTCGAGCACTCCGGCAATAAACTTTTGCCCGCCAAAGCCTGGGTTGACCGACATGAGCAGCACGAGGTCGACACAGGCCACAATGTCGCGCAACAGGGCCACCGGCGTGGCAGGATTGAGGGCGACACCAGCCTTCATGCCAGCGTCGTGAATGTGCTGCACCACCCTGTTGAGATGGGTGCAGGCCTCGTAGTGCACCGTCATGAGCGCCGCGCCGCAATCGCGCACCTGAGTTACAAACTTGTCGGGGTCGACAATCATGAGGTGCACATCGAGCGGCTTGGTGCTGAGCGCCTGGATGTGCTTGATGACAGGGAAGCCAAACGAGATGTTGGGAACAAACACGCCGTCCATGACATCGAGATGCAACATGCTGGCTTTGCTGTCGTTGATCATCTGGATATCGCGGGCAAGGTTGCCGAAATCGGCCGATAGTACTGAAGGAGAGACTTTCATGATGAGCAGTTATTTAATGTTGAGATTCGGTGTTTTCTTCTCTTGCTGCCAGCTGCTTGCTGCGTTTCTTCTTGTAGTGCCTCACCACAAGGTAGACAACGATGAGCAGGATGAGGCCGTAGCCGGCTGCCTTGAGATACTCGTTGTAGTGCTCAAGGGCGTCGAAGAGCTGGGCATCGTCGGGCACAACCAGATACAGCATGTAGCCAAAGCCCGACAGCACAGCGTTCCACACACCGGCACCCAGGATGGTGTAGACGCTGAACTTGAGGAAGTTCATCTTCGACATGCCAGCCGGGATTGAAATGAGATGCCTCACTGCTGGCAGAAGACGGCCCAGGAAGATGGCAACGCTGCCCTTGCGCTGGAAGTAGTCCTCGGCATGCCTGAGCTTGTCGCTGTTGAGCATGAACATGTGCCCCACCTTGCTGTCGGCAAAGGCGTAGATGAGCGGGCGCCCTATGATCATCGAGAGCACATAGTTGACAATCGACCCCACGTAGGCGCCCACAGTGGCAGTGACCATGACCATGAAAATCTCGAGCTGGCTGTGAGACTGCAACGAGAAGTAGGCTGCCGGCGGCACCACCACCTCGCTGGGCAGGGGCACTATCGAGCTCTCGATGCCCATGAGCAGGGCGATGACGGCATAGGTCATGTGCTCCTTGTACCACTCATAGAGATCACGCGCGCTAAAACTATAGTTGGCTGCACAATAAGCAATCGCAGCAACGACGGCCACAAGCAAGACGACAGCGATGGCGAGCTTATAATGTTTCTTCATAAAAAAATTATTCTTAGATGATAACGCAAAAGTAGTAAAAAAAGATCAAAGCACATAACCTAAATTGGCAAACATGTGCCCATAGGCCTGTGCCTTCTTCTCGAGCGGCAAGGGATAGGCCCGCGAGGTAGAAGGCATGCGATAGAACCAGAAGCGGTGGCCGCCGTAGTCGCAGGCCACCGGCACGCCTATCTTGGGCACGTCGACGCCCACCTTGCCGGCAATCACGCTCGAGGCCTTCTCGCCTGTTGTGACGATGGCCTGTATCGTGGGCTGCCGGTGCAGGAAGCTGGCCAGGTCGATGGTCTCTACAATTTCAAGATACTTGTCGCTTGCATTGTCCTTGAGTCGGCGCACACGTGCAGCAGTGTCCCACATGCCTATGTGCTTTTGCTCGAGAAAGCGCTTGATGTCAGGGAGCCGAAACTGCTTGTTGACGTCGTCCCAAAACTGGTTTTTATTGTTGTAGAATACAATTCCCATCACGCGCCACATGTCGTTGATCTTGTTGGGGTAGAAAAACGGCATCGACCACCGCGAACTCTTGGGCGGAAAAGTGCCAAGCATGAGCACACGGGTCTCAGGGGGCAGAAACGGTGGGAAAGGATGCGACTCTATCCTTATCTCTTCGCTCATAGTGGATTGCTGTTTTTTTTATGGCATCTGCTTCAGGGCTTGTGCCAGCTGGTCGGGGCACGATGTGGGCTTGTTGCCGCACTTGATGCCCGCGAGTTTTGCAATTGCCTCTTCTCTACTCATGCCTTTCACAAGGCGAGAGATGCCTTGCAGGTTGCCATTGCATCCGCCCGTAAAAGCTACATCCTGAATCACGCCGTTGTCGTCGACATCGAGGTCGATTTGCGAGGAGCAGGTGCCTTGTGTGTAATATCTGTATTTTGCCATACCAATTAAGAAATAAAACCACATTAGCTGTCGTGCTTCATAAACCTGACCAGTGCACTGCGGTCGAGCACATTGATCGCCCCGGCGGCATGTGAAATCACTCCCCTGGCTTCGAGCTCGTCGATGGCATTCACCAGCGAGGTGCGCCTGGCGCCGAGCAACATGCACAGGTCTTTCTGCTTGAAATGAAGCACAATATCATAGGAGCTGGGGCCTGTCAAGTACAAGATGAGCCTGGCCAGGCGCTCGGCAATCATGCCGCGTGACTGCGAGAGCAGGCTGTAGGTTTGCTTCTGCGACAGGTGGGAAAGGTAGTTTAAGATATTGAAGAGAAAGACCTCGTCGGACTGCAAGATGGTCATGTAGTCGCACTTGCGCAACTGCAAGATGCCCGTGGTGCCCACAGCATACACATCGTAGGGATAATGTGTGTGACGCCCGAAGAGATAATTGGGCCCTATCACGTTGGGGGCATCGACACGCTGGCTGACACTGAAACGCGACACTTCGCTCGCCGTCACTGCCCTCACCGTGCCCGAGACAATGAAACGCAAGTGGGTGCACTCCTCTCTGGCTTGAATGATGCGATCGCCATCCTTAAATTTCAAGAAATGAAACGGCAATTTTTCTATGAGGTTTTCAAGATGCTCGTGACTCACACCTTGAAACAACGGGAGATTCATCAATTGTTCAAACATGTTGTCCATTGCGGCATTTCTCCTATGTTTTTTAACATTTCACGTTGCAAAATTAATAATTTAGGCGCATTTCACGATATGTTACAGGTTGAATTTAACTTAAATTATGCAAAAAGCGCCATTAGAAACACTCTAACGGCGCCATGATGGTGTGAAACGCGACAAGAGATCACTTCACCATGTCGACCACCTGGTCAAGCAAGAGATTGCTCTGCTCGCCCGTTTCCATATTTTTTAGGGTAATTGTGCCACTGGCCATTTCGGTCTCGCCCACCATTGCCACATAGGGCACATGCTTGCCGTTGGCATAGCTCAGCTGTTTCTTCATCTTAGCATTGTCGGGGAAAAGCTCGGCCGAGATGCCGCGGGCTCTCAACTGCATGACGTAGTGCAGGGAAGCCGCAGCCTCTTTCTGACCGAAGTTTACAAACAGCACCTTGGTCGAAGAAATGGTGTCGGAAGGATACAAGTCGAGCGTGTTGAGCACATCATAGATGCGGTCGGCACCGAAACTGATGCCCACACCCGAAGTGCCAGGCATGCCGAAGACGCCAGTCAGGTTATCATAGCGTCCGCCACCAGTGATACTCCCCATCTCCACATCGCAAGCCTTCACCTCGAGAATGGTGCCGGTGTAGTAGTTCAAGCCTCTTGCAAGCGACACATCAAGCTCGACAGTGGCCTTGAGGCCCAGCTGCTCGACATGGCCGAGCACAAAACGCAACTCCTCGACGCCCTTTTTGCCGGTTTCGCTCACAGCAAGGAGTTGCTCAAGTGTGTCGAGCTTCTGCGCATTAGAGCCCTTCAGGTTCAAAAGCGGCTCAAGCTGTTCGACAGCCTCCTGGCTCAAGCCTTTCTCCTTGAGCTCCTCGTTCACATTGTCGATGCCTATCTTGTCGATCTTGTCGATAGCAACAGTGATGTCGACGAGCTTGTCGGGGGCACCTATCACATCGGCAATGCCACTGAGCACCTTGCGGTTGTTGACCTTGATGACAATGTTGATCCCGAAACGCTTAAACACCTCGTCGATCATGGCCAAGAGCTCAATCTCGTTGATGAGCGAGTCGCTGCCCACCACATCGGCATCGCACTGGTAAAACTCGCGATAGCGGCCTTTCTGCGGGCGGTCGGCACGCCACACGGGCTGAATCTGGAAGCGCTTGAACGGGAACTGCAGCTCGTCGCGGTGCATGACCACATAGCGGGCAAAAGGCACCGTCAAGTCGTAGCGCAAGCCCTTCTCGCTGATGCAGGGAATCATGTGGACGTGGTCGCGGCTGGAAAGCAGCTCGCCGGGCACCTTCTTGAGGTAGTCGCCGCTGTTGAGCACCTTGAACAAGAGCTTGTCGCCCTCGTCGCCATACTTGCCCATAAGCGTCGACAAGTTCTCCATAGCCGGAGTCTCGATCTGCTGATAACCATAGAGGAGAAACACATCTTTGATAGTGTTGAAAATATAATTGCGCTTCGCCATTTGGATTGGCGAGAAGTCTCTTGTACCCTTAGGGATTGTAGGTTTTTGTGCCATTTCTTTTATATATTGTTTTTCTTGTGCAAAGTTACTGCAAGTCGAGCGAAATGCAAAATCAATAACTTGTTTTTGATTTTTGCATTCCCGAGACGCAGCGCAACTTATCCAAAGTTACTGCAAGTCGAGCGAAATGCAAAATCAATAACTTGTTTTTGATTTTTGCATTCCCGAGACGCAGCGCAACGCTCTATATCCAACGTTCAAGACAAGATCTCAGTCGCGTCGGTTACCAAAGAAAATCATTGCATAGTATACCAGCGTGGCAAGCGAACCCAGGGCAGCGACCACATAGGTGTAGGCAGCCGAGCGCAAGGCGTCTTTGGCCATCGCGGTTGTTTCGCCTTGTGTGATACCCGACCGTTCAAGCCACTGAATGGCACGGCGGCTGGCGTCGATCTCGACCGGCAAGGTGATGAAACTAAACAGTGTGGTGACAGCAAACAGTGCCACCCCAATGCCCAAAACGGCCGGGAACACCTGCACCAGCAGGATGCCTGCAAGAATAACCCAAGTGACCCACTGGCTTGCAAACTCGACCGCCGGCACCAGTGCCGTGCGCAACCGCAACGGGCCGTAGCCAGTGGCATGCTGCACG
>SAMEA3663095__coassemble_819_pt1 | contig 52697 bp, 35 predicted proteins | sample SAMEA3663095__metabat2_high_PE_002 | metagenome-assembled genome bin SAMEA3663095 (sample SAMEA3663095) | pig gut metagenome | biome: pig gut; feature: pig-associated habitat; material: faeces | place: France | collected 2012 | reverse complement strand
GACATGATTAAAGAAAAATAGCGTAACTTTGCACTTGCTTCTGGAATCCGCCTTTGTCATAAAATTACAAAAAAAGATGAAATTACCCCCCCCAATTCGTTAATTTATGTTAACAATATAAGCTATACAAAGCAACTGCACCCCAAAAGTTGTATCAAAAAACTTTTGGAGTGCAGTATATGTTATATTAACCGAAAGGCTACGCGCTTACTTGTCGAGCAGGATGTGCATCACTTGCTCGGCACTCTTCATCACGTTGGTGCCAGGACCGAAGATGGCAGCTACGCCAGCCTTGTAGAGGAAGTCGTAGTCCTGCACAGGAATCACACCGCCAGCGGTGACGACAATGTCGTCGCGGCCCAGCTTCTTGAGCTCGGCAATCACGGCAGGAATCAGGGTCTTGTGACCGGCTGCGAGCGACGAAACGCCCATCACGTCGACATCGTTTTCGACTGCTTCCTTGGCTGCCTCCTCGGGAGTCTGGAACAACGGCCCCATATCGACATCGAAGCCGCAATCGGCATAACCGGTAGCCACCACTTTGGCACCACGGTCGTGACCGTCTTGGCCCATCTTGGCAATCATGATGCGAGGCTGACGTCCCTCCTTCTTGGCAAACTCACTTGTGAGCTCGCGAGCTTTCTTGAGCTCGTCACTGTCTTTAATTTCTCCTGAATACACGCCTGAGAACATTTGAACTTTAGCTTTATAACGGCCCACGACTTTCTCGCAAGCATCTGAAATCTCACCCAGCGAAGCACGGTCCTTGGCAGCTTGAACTGCAAACTCGAGCAGGTTGCCCTTGCCCGTCTTCACACACTCGGTGAGCGCATCGAGGTCGCGCTTCACGGCATCGTTGTCGCGAGTCTTGTAGAGCTCTTGCAGACGTGCCACCTGCGAGTTGCGCACCTCGGTATTGTCGATTTCAAGAATATCGATAGGAGCTTCTTTCTCGAGCTGATACTTGTTGACGCCGATGATGGTCTGGCGACCCGAGTCGATGCGGGCCTGCGTGCGGGCAGCGGCCTGCTCGATACGCATCTTGGGCACACCAGTCTCGATAGCCTTGGCCATGCCGCCCAGCTTCTCGATTTCGGTGATGTGCTCCCATGCCTTGTGCACGAGATCGTCGGTCAATTTTTCAACATAGAAGCTGCCTGCCCAGGGATCGATAACCTTGGTGATATAGGTTTCCTGTTGCAGGTAGATTTGCGTGTTGCGGGCAATACGGGCCGAGAAGTCGGTGGGCAGTGCAATTGCCTCGTCGAGAGCATTGGTGTGCATCGACTGGGTGTGACCCAGAGCTGCTGCCATGGCCTCGATACAAGTGCGGCCCACGTTGTTGTAGGGGTCCTGTGCAGTGAGCGACCAGCCCGAAGTCTGGCTGTGGGTGCGCAGCGACATCGATTTGGGATTCTCGGCGCCGAAGCTCTTCACAATCTTAGCCCACAGCAGGCGGCCTGCACGCATCTTGGCAATCTCGGTGAAGAAGTTCATCGAAATGCCCCAGAAGAACGACAGGCGGGGAGCAAATGCATCGACATTGAGGCCGGCATTCACGCCCGTGCGAATGTATTCCATACCGTCGGCCAGCGTGTAGGCCAGCTCGATGTCGGCAGTAGCACCAGCCTCCTGGATGTGATAACCCGATATAGAGATGCTGTTGAACTTGGGCATGTGCTGCGAGGTGAACTCAAAGATGCTGGCAATGATCTCCATTGAGAACTTGGGAGGATAAATATAGGTGTTGCGCACCATGAACTCCTTCAAAATATCGTTTTGGATTGTACCAGCCATCACATCGAGCGATGCGCCCTGCTCCAGACCAGCCACAATGTAGAAGGCCATGATGGGGAGCACAGCGCCGTTCATGGTCATCGACACCGACATCTTGTTCAACGGAATGCCGTCGAAGAGCACCTTCATGTCCTCGACCGAGCAAATCGACACACCTGCCTTGCCCACATCGCCCACCACACGTGGGTTGTCGGCATTGTAGCCGCGGTGAGTGGGAAGGTCAAAGGCTACCGACAAACCTTTCTGGCCCGATGCCAGGTTGCGACGGTAGAAGGCATTGGACTCGGCAGCAGTCGAGAAGCCGGCATACTGGCGCACCGTCCAGGGGCGGAACGGGTACATGAGTGAATAGGGACCGCCCAGGAATGGTGGAATACCTGCCTTGAAATGCAGATGCTCCAGTCCCTGGAGGTCGTCTTTAGTATATACAGGCTTAATCTTGAGCAACTCGGCGTTGGTCCAAGGTTCGGCCATGTTCAGTGGCTTGTGTTCAACATTAAAGCCATCTTTTGTAATATCTATATTTTTAAAATTTGGTCTCATTGTCAATGATTATTTTAAAAGTTTAGCGTTGAAAGCCTTTAATGTCTCAAGCACATTGGTGCGCACGTTGATGAAATTGGTCACACCCATTGCCTTGAACTCGTCGGTCTCGGGACCGGCAAGCACAAACTCAGCACGGCCGTTGAGCGCCTTGAGTGCAGTGGGGATGAGCTCGGGATACTCGGCATCGCTCGAGCAAAGCACGATGATGTCGGCACCAGCCTTCACACCAGCCTCGACACCTTCCTCAACAGTCTTGAAACCGTTGTTGTTGACGAGCTTGTAGCCTGCACAGCCGAAGAAGTTGTCGCTGAACTGGGCGCGGGCCAACCGCATGGCCAGGTTGCCAATGGTGAGCATGAACACAACAGGAGTCTTCTCGCTGGCCTCGGTGTGCTGGCGCAGGGTCTCAAAACCACTGGCAAGACGCTTGGTGTTGAGCACGGGAGCGTCGGGATTGGCCTCGCCACAGCCACAGCTGCAAGCAGCATGGATGTCGCGATGGTCGCCACTCTTCTCGGTGAAGTTGGGGAACTGGTTGGTACCCAGCAGCTGCTCTTTGCGCTTGGCCACCTTGTCGAAACGAGTGTTGGCGCTGGCATTCACAGCCTTGGTCACGTCGAAGCTCTCGGCTGCAGCCTTGAAGCCACCCTTGTCTTCTACCTCGAGGAAGAGCTTCCATCCTGCCTGGGCGATAAACTGAGTGAGCTCCTCAACATAGTAGCTGCCGCCTGCCGGGTCGACCACCTTGTCGAGGTGAGACTCCTCCTTGAGCAGCAATTGCTGGTTGCGAGCAATGCGAAGGCTGAAGTCGGTGGGCTCCTCATAAGGCGTGTTGAACGGGGTGACCGTGATCTCGTCGACCGATGCCAGTGCAGCCGACATCGATTGCGTCTGGCTGCGCAGCATGTTCACATAGGGGTCAAACAGCGTCTGGTTGAAGCGCGATGTAGCTGCGCTCACAACCATTTTGCACGATTCGTCCTTGGCACCGTACTGCTTCACGATTTGGGCCCAAAGCATGCGTGCTGCACGGAACTTGGCCAGCTCCATGAAGTAGACGGTGGAAATGTTCATGTTGAACTTGATGCGGCTTGCCACCTCGTCGGCACTGAAGCCGGCGTCGGTGAGCTCGGCCAGGTATTCGTTGCCCCATGCCAAGGCATAACCAAGCTCTTGATAAATGAAGGCACCTGCATTGGCCAGCATGACCGAGTCGACGCCCAGCACGCGCAGGCCGGCAACCGGTGCTGCGATCTTGAGCAACTGTGCAGCAGTCTCCTGGACACCTGCTTCAAATTTCTTGCCTTTCTTGAACACAGGCTTGAACGGGTTGAAGTCGATGCTGCCCACAAACTTGTCGGCAGTGCCTTTTTTCTGCAGATAGTCGACAAGAGCTGTGGCAAGCTCCACTGCCTTGCTTGGGCAGATGCTGAAATTGATCTCTACAGCATCGGTGTGAATACCGTCGAGAAGCACATTCAGGTCAACAACGTTGTGATGCAGATTGAAACCCAGTGCGGTGACGCCCTTGTTGAGGATGTCGAGCACTTGCTTGTTGGTCTCGGCCACGTCCTTCACATCAAAGTCTTGACGCACCTGCCAGGTGTTGTTGGTGCGGGTGCCACGCACATAGGGGAACTCGCCAGGAAGTGAATCGATTGTTTTGAAGTCCTTGATGTCTTCGTCAAAATACAGAGGATTGACATTAAAGCCTTCATTAGTCCGCCAGATCATTTTCTTGTCGAAATCGGCACCCTTGAGGTCGATTTCAGCTTTGGCTCTCCAAGTCTTGAAGTCTACCGGAGAAAATGCTTCGAACAGTTTTTCTCTTTTTTCTGCCATAACTTTAATTAAAATTATATAGTAACTTTATTGTAGTTCGTGTAGTGGTATGAGGCCACAAAATATAGTTGTTTCTTCAATACAGCAAAGGTACAAACAATTATTGAAATAATTCAGTAATCATGTCAATATTTAAATTTAAATAATGCTAACTGCGCAATCGGCCGTCAAGTGCCAGAAAACGATTCTTTTGAAATCATGCACAACATCACAACGCGCCCCCCGACCCTAACGATTGTTTTTTGGGGCACTCAGTCATGCCCCATTGCACCAAAATGTTGAAATTCAAAAAATAAAACAGTACCTTTGTGTCGCGAAACCAAATCATGCACGTGTGATGAAAGCTAAAGCCATATCGATACTCTTGCTGTACCTTGCTACCCTGTGCTTGGCCTATCCTGCAACAATCTACAAAACAAGATACAACCAATACAGCGGGCTGGCCCGAATCGCCGATTTCAACCCTGAAACGGGCGAAGTCGACAACCGGCATGAGGCCTTCGACGTCATGCTCGACTCGACGGGCATTTTCACACCCGCATATCGCTATTTTGCCCGCATTGCCAACTATCACAACCAAGAGGGGAAATCCTATGAGATTGTATCGGGGCATCGCAAGAGACACGTCTCGTCGACCAGGTGTGGTATTATCTTCAACGCCCTCAACGACAGCAATTACAATGCCGTGCTGGTGTCGTGCCACAACTCGCGCCTGCACGACGATCTTCTCGACAAGCGATACATGGAAGTGGAACTTGTGCAAGTGCGCAACAACAAGGAGCAAGTCATCAAATCGGCACATATCGACAAAAACGTCGACATGGCCGACAGATTGAATGCAATAGGTGTCGATGTAGACCATAACACTGTGCACGTGCTTGTTGGCAACGACAAGCTAAACCAATTGTTCACTGTGGAGTTGCCTGCTATGCACAACGGTTCACACCTGGGGCTTGCCATAGGACCAGGTGCCCGGGTGCACGTTGAAAGAACCGTGCTCTCCTACAAGACCAACGACCGGCGCATCGTGAACACACCATGGACCATCGAGAAACTGAACCTGCACTTTGCACGGTCCCAAAACCCGTATGAGGGATATTGGGAATATCTTGACCGCGACATGAGCGACGACGTGTTGCGGCTGGGCGGACGCTACACAATTGCGCTGGTGGCGACCACGACTGGCTACGACATAATATACGTGAGCGGCGCACAGGTGAAAAAGAGCATGTGGACAACAGGCATGCTAAAAGGCAGGCTTGAGAAAACGATATTCACCGACAACTTCAAGGCCTCATGGATCGATGCCACGTTGCGCCCCATCGACCTCGACGTGCAAGCAGCATTTGAGAGCGGTGTGATACTCACGGTCAAATTTCCCGTGTACAAGTCGCAAGTGAGATTCTCTAAAATACTCGATCGATAAAAAGCAGTGCCAGCGGCGTCTTTCTCACTTGAACAAGTACCGCCGGCACCCACAGTCAAACTCGGGCGCAAAAAAAAACTTTGGTGACAATTCGATTATTATCACTATCTTTGCGCAAGAGATTTATATAGTGAGTTGTAAATGACGCATCTTTTACAAAATCAAATATCAATTATTAACACAGAAAATCACCGTTAGTGCTATGAACGAAATGGATTACAAGCAAGTAAACGACGACATGCGCTACTTGACCCTGCTGTCGCGCAGTTTTCCCAACATTGCGACGGCAAGTACCGAGATCATTAACCTTGAAGCCATCTTAAACCTGCCCAAAGGCACCGAGCACTTCCTGGCCGACCTGCACGGAGAGTACCAAGCCTTCCAGCACGTGCTGCGCAACGCCTCGGGCACTATCAAGCGCAAGGTGAAGGAGATCTTCAACGAGACCTTGGGCACCAAGGAACAGAAAGAACTGTGCACGCTCATCTACTACCCTGAGCTGAAACTGGAACTTGTGAAACGCGGCATCACCGACGCTGGAGACCTCAACGACTGGTATTTCATCAACATCAACCGTCTGGTGAAAGTGTGCCGCAACGTGTCGTCGAAGTACACGCGGTCGAAAGTGCACAAGGCCCTGCCGCCCGACTTCTCCTACATCATCCAGGAATTGCTGCACGAGAACTCGAGCGACCCCAACAAGCAGGCCTATGTAGACGTTGTGGTGCGCACCATCATCTCGACGCAGCGGGCCGACGACTTCATCATCGCCATGTGCTACCTCATACAGCAGCTCACCATCGACGTGCTGCACATCCTGGGCGATGTATATGACCGCGGACCGAGTCCCGACAAAATCATGGATATATTGTGCGACTATCACAACCTCGACATCCAGTGGGGCAACCACGACATTTTGTGGATGGGCGCTGCAGCAGGCAACGACTGCTGCATTGCCAACGTGATACGCATCGCCATGCGTTACGGCAACCAGAGCGTGCTTGAAGACGGCTACGGCATCAACCTGCTGCCCCTGGCCACTTTTGCCATGGAGACATACAAAAAGGATCCCTGCACACAATTCATACCCAAGGATCTCGACGAGAAAGATCCAGAGAAAATGAAATCGTCTCGGCTCATGGCGCAAATGCACAAAGCCATATCTATCATTCAATTCAAGCTGGAGGCTGCCACCATCAAGCGTCGCCCCGAGTTTGAGATGACCGACAGGCTGCTGCTCGACAAGATCGACTACAAAAAGCACATCATCACTATCGACGGCAAGCAGTATGAGCTCACCGATGGCAGCTTCCCCACCGTAGACCCGCAAGACCCCTACAAGCTTACTGCCGAGGAGGAAATGGTAGTGACCAAATTGCACAACTCCTTTGTACAGAGCGACAAGCTCAAGCGTCACATGAACTGCATGTTCCGTAACGGCTGCATCTTTGCGGTAGTAAACGGCAACCTGCTCTACCACGCCTCCATTCCGCTTAACGAAGACGGCTCGCTCAAGGACGTAATCATTCAAGGCTACCCCTATCACGGCCATGCGCTGCTCAAGAAAGTGGGATCGCTCATACGCGATGCCTATTTTGGTGCCGAGAATCAGGAAGACTACCTGTTTGCCAAAGACTATGTGTGGTATCTATGGTGCGGCAAGAATTCCCCAGCCTTCGACAAAGACAAGATGGCAACCTTTGAGCGATACTTCATTGCCGACAAAGCAACTCACAAGGAAACAAAGGGTTGGTACTACAAGCTGCGTGACCAAGAAAAGATATGCGACATGATACTCGATGAGTTTCATGTGCAAGGACAATACCGCCACATCATCAATGGCCATGTGCCTGTAAAGACCATCAAGGGCGAAAGCCCAGTCAAAGCCAATGGCAAGCTGATGGTGATCGACGGAGGATTTTCCAAAGCCTACCAACCCGAGACGGGCATTGCCGGCTACACCCTGGTGTATCACAGCCGCGGATTCCAGCTCGTGCAGCACGAACCCTTCACATCAATACAAAAGGCCGTGGAAGAGGGCCAAGACATCAAGTCGAGCTACGAGATGGTTGAGCTCACCAACCACCGCATGATGGTGAAAGATACCGACAAGGGCAATGAGCTCTCGTCGCAAATACGTGACCTGCAAAAGCTGCTCGTTGCCTATCGCAGCGGCTTGATAAAAGAACGCGCCTGGCGCCCTATCACCAACAAGCGATAGCCCCGTTGCCCCAACCCAGCGCAACAAGCAATGGGCGCATCAGTGAGCAAAAGACAATCCCTGCCAGGGCTGTTCCTGGCAGGGATTATTATTGTTGTTGCTGCACGCAGCATCGTGAAGGCAGGTGTCAAGTGCGCGTGATGAGACACTGGCCATCGTGGTAGGTGAGGTCAACCACCTTCATCTCGCACAAGCTGATGACAGTGGCCTCGGCACTGCGACGGCTCACGTGAGCCAGCCTCATGTAGCCGTCGATGGTGATTCCGCCATGGGTTGAGAGATAATCGATGAGCTGCTGCTCGATTTGCGACAAACTTAAGAGCGCATCGTTGTCGCGCAACTGAGACTGGTGCTGCATCACCTTCACATGCATCGAGGATGCAAGCACATTCTCATCGGCCACCCGGTAGAAGGCTTTCCACAGCCCTTTCTCGTCGGGGGCCTTGACAGGCTTGAGAGAAGCTTCGGCGATGTCGACCTTGAGCACGGTTTTCCCGTCGACATTAAACAGCTCAAACTTCACCTGCTGCTCAGGCCTGCAATACATGGAGGCGGCTTGCTCGATCATGTAGATTTCCTCGTCGCTCTTCACGCCCACGACGTGACCGTTGTCCTTTACACCTATCAAAAGACGACCGCCGCTGTTGTTGGCAAAAGCCGAGATGCTGCGTGCTATCTTCCGGGCATCACTTATCTGGTACTTGAAGTCTTGATGCTCGTGCTCGCCTTGGGCTATCAAATCGGCTATGTATCCTTTGCCTTTCACAGCAGCATGGTGAGAATAAAATCGGTCTGAATCAATTGTCCCAGGTGTATTTGCCTGGGTTCTTTATGGGTGGATATGGCTTGTCGACAACTTCCTGATAGGGCACTTTTGTGCCGTTGAGCACAGCCTTCAGGTAGGGCTCGAGCTTCTGCGCATAGAAGTAGAAGCCTATGTCGGTGTAGTGTGTGCCATCGACGGTACCCTCGTTGTCGGGCCCGTAGAGGTTTTTGCTGTCGATATAGTAGAGATTCTTTGGATTCTCCTGCTTCAACTTCAAGTAGTTTTTGTGGAAAGCATAGTTCTTCTCGGCCAGGTACTTGCTGTAGTAGCTGCTGTACTTGGCATAGGAGTAGATAGTGCCCTCAACCATGAAAATAGGCACATTGGGGCGTGCCTTGCGCAGGATATTGATGAAATTGTAGGTCAAAGTGTCGCACATGTTGAGCGTGCAATTGGGCACCGGGTCGATAATATAGGCCGTGACATTGGGAATCTGAGCCAAGGCGCGGGCCATGCAATAGTCCATCTTGCCCTCGCCGCTGATGCCAATGTTGACACACTCGGCATTGAGGTCGCGCTGGATGATGCTGGTGCCCACCATGCCAGGGCGGCAGGCGCATCCTCCTTGCAGAATACTGGTGCCATAGAACACAAACTTTTTGTCGGCACGCGGGTTGTCGACCTTGGGCATCTCCATCCTGGCATCGTGCTCAACACCTATTTCAAGCCAGTTCACACCATCGTACAATGGCAGGTAAAGCATGAACTCATGCATTTGACCGTCCATCTTGTCGATATACACCTTGTTTTGAATAGAATCCTTGAGAGGCGATGTGCGGTTCACGTTTTGGAAGTCGCGCACCGGGCGGTTGCAGTTCACAAATCGCCACTGGCCGTTGTCGAGGATGTAGAGATCGGTGCCCTTGATGCCCGTGGGGGCCATGTGAGCCATATACATGTTGGTGAGCAGGTTGTAGCGCACAGCCACCACCTTGGAGTTGGTGCGGAACCTGAATGCCTCGCCTGCAGTGCAGCGCTGCCGCTCATAGAGCGTGGGGCGCACGCTGTCTTTGAGATAACCAGGGATGCGGAAATAGGGGGTCTCGCTGTTGGCAAAGCCCTTGTTGATCATTCTGAAGTCGAGTGCATTGTAATACTTGAGCGTGTCGGCCTTGGTGAAGTCTTGCGCCATAGCGCTTCCCTGTGTCAACCATGCCAGCAATAGCAGAAGCAATAGTCTGAATTTGCAGTTCAATGTCATAATTACGTACTTAATATTAGAAAATTAATGTTGTTTTGCCGAACAAAATTAAAAAAAATATGGCAAACTACCAACAACAACGGGCGACAACCCTGCATGTAGAGTCGTCGCCCGCCTTTAGATTTTGTCGGTAAAAAAAGAATTTGCTCCGCTCAAGTTATATTTTTTTACTTGAGTGTGCCGTCATTGGCTTCCTTCACCATCTGCTCATTGGCACTGATGTAGATTTCCACACGACGGTTTTGTGCGCGGCCTGCTTCGGTGTCGTTGCTGGCAACAGGATTCTCCCAGGCCATGCCCTGGCTGGAGAGACGGCTCGAGTTCACGCCCGAGTTCACAAGATAGGTTTTCACCACCGAAGCACGCTCGGTAGAGACCTTGTCGTTGGCAGCACGCGTACCCACATTGTCGGTGTAACCGAAAATCTGCACGTTGGTCTCAGGATTGTTGCGCAGCGAGGTAGCAAACTGCGACAATGATGTCTTGGCACTCTCGCTCAAGTTAGTCTTATTGAAGCCAAACAAGATGCCGCTGTCGAAAGTGACTTTAATTGCCGTCAAGTTGTTTTGGTCGGTAACAGTGTCGACTTGCGCACCAGGAATCTGGGCCAGTTCCTTGGCCTGCTTGTCCATCTTCTTGCCAATCAACGTGCCGGCAGTACCACCAGCCACAGCACCGATGGCTGCGCCAATGGCTGCGCCCTTGCCGTGCCCTATGAGCGCACCTATGCCAGCACCCAGGGCAGCACCGCCGCCACTGCCAATGAGACCACCTTTACCTGCATTGTTCAACGAACCACAACCTGAGAGGCCCAAAACAAGAGCCACACTCAGGAACAAACTCATTACTTTCTTCATTTTAAAATATATTTTTACTAAATTTAAAAATCACAGTTTCTGAAATTCTGAATTACAAATGTACAATTTTTTCCTTTTTAATGTAAAAAAAAATTACGTTAATTTAATATATCATTCTCTGCCATCGCCAGCCATGTGACAAGCAGAAAAGCGACGACGGGCATGCAGCCTGCACATCCACTCTCGAGATTGCTAAGCATCACCCAGAGAGGAGCGAAAGCACTCTTTTAGACTCAAGAGTGCGCCGAAGGTTTATTCCCACACGGCTTTTACAGCCACGGCAAAGCCTCATACGTGCCAACAACAAGCCACCATTTCGAAGAAAAAAAAATCAAAAAAAAAAGCTTTTCTTTTTCAAAGTAAAAAAAATTGTGTATATTTGGATTTAATTTGTTGGCCTCCTTCTTCAACGACAAGAAGGACCTTTAAAAAAGATTATTATGGAATCGCAAGAACAGTCCACTACGAGCAAGGACCTCGAAAAGGACGTAACCCTGAATTCGGAGCCTGCACAAGAGCAGAATACAGGCTCTGTCAACAATCAACCCGAGGCAAGTTCGGCAGCTGCCGAGCAAGCCCAGGAAGTCGTCAACCCAGGCGCAAGCCAGGCAGCAGCTGCAAGCACTCCAGCCGAGGAAACAGTCCAGGCCGAGCCCGAAGAGAAGCAGCCGGCCTCGGCCGAAACCGAGGCACAACCACAGCACAAATACGCTGCCATGAGCAAGACTGAGCTTATCGCCGCGCTCGAGTCGCTGAAAGAGCAGCCCATCGACAGCGTGAAAGACGACGTTGCTCAAATCAAGTCGGCTTTCTTTGCCATACGCAAGGAGGAAATTGCAAAAGAAAAAGAAGCATTCCTTGCCCAAGGCAACGAAGAGGCAGCCTTTGCGGCTATCGACGACGCCGACGAAGTGAAAATCAAGGAGCTCCTGAATGAGCTGAAAGAGAAAAAAGCGCAATTCAATGCCGAGCAAGATGCCCTGCGCGCCGAGAACCTTGAAAAGAAGCGCAAAATCATCGACGAGATCAATGCCATCGTGGCCGATCCCGACAATGTGAACCGTCAATACAACCACATTCAGCAACTGCAGCAGGAGTTCAAAGCCATAGGCGAAGTGCCTGCAACCAATGTAACAGAGTTGTGGAAGAGCTACCAGCTGGCAGTAGAAAAATTCTACGACTTGCTCAAGATGAACAAGGAGCTGCGTGACTACGACTTCAAGAAGAATCTCGAAATCAAGCAGCAACTGTGTTCTGAAGCCGAGGCTCTCGACGACCAGAACGATGTGGTGGCAGCATTCAAGAAGCTGCAAGAGCTGCACGACACGTGGCGCGAAACCGGCCCCGTAGCCAAAGAAATAAGAGAAGAACTGTGGCAACGCTTCAAGAATGCGTCGTCGGTCATCAACAAGAAATATCAGGGTTTCTTTGAAGAGCGCAAGGCCAAAGAGAAAGAAAACGCCGAAGCCAAGACTGCCCTGTGCGAAAAGATAGAGGCCATCTCGACCGACGGCCTCAAGACCTATGGTGCATGGGACGAAGCCACCAAGGGCATACTGGCCTTGCAAGAGCAGTGGAAGAAACTGGGCTTTGCCTCACGCAAGCAGAATGCCGAGCTCTTTGCCCGGTTCAGGAAGTCGTGCGACGACTTCTTTGGCAAGAAGGCCGAGTTTTTCAAGCAGATGAAAGAACAATTTGCCGCCAATCTGGCCAAGAAAACCGAGCTGTGCGAGCGGGCCGAGGCAATGAAGGACTCTACCGACTGGAAAAAGACCACCGACGCCTTTGTCGCCTTGCAAAAGGAATGGAAAACCGTGGGACCCGTCGTAAAAAAACACAGCGACGCTATATGGAAGCGGTTTATCACAGCCTGCGATGCATTCTTTGATAACAAGAAGAAACAAAACACCAACATTCACACTATAGAGCACGACAACTTGAAGACCAAGAAAGGCATCATTGCCCAGGTCAACGCTGTGCTTGAAGCCGACAACAAGGAGGATGGCCCCACCCAGGTGCGCGAGCTCATGAAGCAATGGCAAGAAGTGGGTCACGTGCCCTACAAGGAGAAAGACAAAATCTATGCCGAGTACAAGGCTGCCATCGACAAGGCCTTTGAGCAATTTGACATGAAGGGCATGAATGCCCGCATTGCCAACTTTGAGAACTCGCTCAATAAGATGGGAGGCGACGACAAGGTGTACCACGAGCGCGAGCGACTGGTGCGTGACTACGAGCGCAAGTGCCAAGAAATGAAGACTTATGAGAACAACATGGGCTTTTTCAACGCCTCTTCCAAGAATGGCAGTACAATAGTGAAGCAGATGGAAAAGAAAATCGCCAATCTCAAAGATGAAATTGCCATTCTCGAGAAAAAGATAAAAATGATTGACGACAAAGTGTGATATGTGTGTCACACGCTCTATCACACCACACCCACACATCCTCTCTGCGGTGCAACAGCCGCAGAGAGTTTTAATTACACATGAATGATATAAAACAGCATTTTGGAGAGTAGAGGAAAATATGGTCAATATATACGCTGGATATTTACCGGCGTAGATTTCTTAATTCTCAACCTTGCCTACCTGGCAGTGTGCACGCTCACGCCAGTCGCCGAGCACTTTTTCTCAAAGACGGTGTGGCTCATGATGAACATCTCGTTTATTGCAGTGAGCTACTTCTTCTCCGACATTCATTGCCGCCGGGTGGTTTATGCCGACCGAGTCGTGCTGCAGGTCATCAAGGCAGTGATGTTGCACACCGTCATTTTCATGGCGCTGCTCATGTTTCTCGGCTTCGACAAAGCCTCGTGGAGAACTTATGTAAAATTCTACATCGCGTTTTTTGCAGGGCTGAGCACGTGGTGGCTGCTGTCGAGGAAACTGCTGAAACGCTACCGTGCGTTTGGCAAAAACTACAAGCGCATCATCATCATAGGTGGCGGGCACGTAGGCATCAGGCTGATGAACGAGCTTGAGAGTGACGCCGGCTATGGCTATCGCATACTGGGCATGTTTGACAACGACAAGAAAGCCAAGAGTGTGAAATATTACCGCGGCGACCTGAATCAAGTAGAAAAATTTGTGCAAGACAACCTTGTCGACGAGATGTATTGCTGCATACCCGACAACGAAAACGACGAGATGGTCAAGCTCATCAAGATTGCCGATAGCAATGCCGTCGACTTCTACTATGTGCCACAATTTGGCAAGCACATTACACGACGGTTTGAGCTGTATCCCATAGGCAACGTGCCGGTTCTGGCTATACGTCCCTACCCGCTGAGCAATCCCATCAACGCCCTGCTCAAGCGCAGTTTCGACCTGGTGGTGTCGAGCATAGTTCTTGTGCTCTCCCCCATCGTCATCATCCCTGTGTCTATCGTCATCAAGCTCACTTCGCCTGGGCCGGTCTTTTTCAAGCAAGAGCGCACGGGCCTGCGTGGAGAGCCCTTCATGTGCTACAAGTTCAGGACAATGCGGGTCAACCGCGAGAGCGACACCATGCAGGCCACACGCAACGACCCACGCAAGACCAAGTTTGGCAACTTCCTGCGTAAGAGCAACATCGACGAGCTGCCACAATTTTTCAACGTGTGGAAAGGGGAAATGTCGATCGTGGGTCCTCGACCGCACATGATAAAGCACACCGAAGCCTACAGCGCACTCATCGACAAGTACATGCTGCGCCACACCATCAAGCCAGGCATCACCGGATGGGCGCAAGTGAATGGCTATCGCGGCCAGACCGATGAACTGTGGAAGATGGAAAAGCGAGTAGAATATGACGTGTGGTATGCCGAGAACTGGAACTTCATGCTCGACATGAAAATAATATTTCTCACGGTCGTCAACATGTTCAAAGGCGAGCAAAACGCATTTTAAACCGTTCACACTCATCATCGCACAATGCCACTACAACACTCCACAGGCCGCGACATGAAGGCCCGAGCCCTGGCTTGCCTGAGGAAATTTTGGGGATATCCCGGTTTCAGGCCCATGCAGTGGGACATCATCGCCCATGTCATGCAGGGCAACGATGCCGTGGTGCTCATGCCCACTGGCGGAGGCAAGTCGATATGCTATCAAGTACCTGCCCTGCTAAGCCCGGGATGCACCATTGTGGTATCGCCGCTGCTGGCGCTCATGAAAGACCAAATCGACAACCTCAAGGGGATGGGTATTCCGGCCGCGTCGATCAACAGCATGCAGAGCGAGGCCGAAAACCGCGATGTGGCCGAGAATGTGTTTAAGGGGTTTATCAAGTTGCTGTATATCTCGCCCGAGCGACTTCTCACCGAACTCAACTCATGGTCATCGAGCATCGCGATAAGCTTGATAGCCGTCGACGAGGCTCACTGCATCTCACACTGGGGACACGACTTCAGACCCGAATATTCTCAGCTGTCGGTGCTCAAGCAGCGCTACCCCAACGTCCCCGTCATGGCGCTCACAGCTACAGCCGACAAAATCACACGCGACGACATCAAAACACAACTCAACATTCCAGGCGCCAAGATGTTTGTCACCTCATTTGACCGCCCCAACATCTCGCTCAGCGTGAAAACCGAAGTGTCGGGTCAAAACAAAATCAAGGCTATCGCACGATTTATCGAGGCTCATCAGGGCCAAAGCGGCATCATATACTGCATGCGGCGCCGCGACACCGAGAGCATGGCCAAAAAGCTAAACAGCTTGGGCATAAAGGCCAAGCCTTTTCATGCAGGCATGACTGGGCTCGACAAGCAGCACACGCAGCAGGAGTTTATCAACGACGACCTCCCTGTGATATGCGCCACGATAGCCTTCGGCATGGGTATTGACAAGAGCAATGTGAGGTGGATCATACACAGCAACATGCCCAGCAACATCGAGAGCTACTATCAAGAGATAGGCCGAGCCGGGCGCGACGGCCTGCCAGCCGATGCCTTAATGTTTTACAGCTATGGCGACGTCGTGACTCGCATGAAAATGGCGCAAGAATCGGGGCAACAAGAGGTGAACATGGAAAAATTGCGGCGCATGCAGCAATATGCCGAGTCGACCGTGTGCCGCAGGCGCATCCTGCTCAGCTATTTCAACGAGCGCTATGACCATGACTGCGGCAATTGCGACGTGTGCAACAACCCGCCACAACACATCGACGGCACTATCCCTGTGCAGATGGCGCTGAGCGCGATACTGCGCACCGGCGAACGTGTGGGACTCACCACAGCAATCGACATCTTGCGGGGCTCTCGCAAAGCCGAGATTGTGACAGCCGGCTGGGACAGGCTCAAAACCTACGGTGTGGGTCACGACCTGTCGTTTGGCACCTGGAATGCCTACATGCTGCAGATGCTGCAGATGGGCATCATCGACGTTGCCTACGACGAGAGCAACCATCTCAAGGTGACCGATTACGGCCGCGACATCTTGTTTGGGAAAAAGAAGGTGCAACTCTCGGTGACAACATTCCGCAGCAAGAAAGCCACGCAACCCGCGCCGCAAGACTTGCCGGCCATGCAAGCCAGCGACGAGGCCAGCGACGAGCTGCTGCGCGACCTCAAGGCTACGCGATATGCTCTGGCCAAGGCCTTGCACGTGCCTCCCTACATGATATTCAGCGACAAAGTGCTGCACGTGATTGCACAAGAGCAACCCACAACCAAGATACAATTTGGCACCCTGTACGGCATTGGCGAGAAAAAGTGCGAGTCCTATTGGCGCCAGTTTACCCAGGTAGTGAGCAAATGGCAGGCACGCCACAAGTGAGCGCACGCCCAACTTGCCAACAGCAATAATTTGCACATGCGTGTCACCCGGTTATGGGTGGAATGAAGATATATATATAACGGGGAGACCCTGCCAAGAGGATCTCCCCGCGTCATGTTTCGGCTGGTAGCGGCGTGCTACTTGGCGATGCCCATCTCTTGGGCAATCTTGGTGGGCACGGCAGCCTTGTTGACAAGAATGTCCATGGTCTTAGCCTTGAAATAGGCCTCGCTCACATAGAAGTATCCGTTATAGAGCTGGTTGGTGTCCCAGCTGTTTTGCACCTTGAAGTATTTGTTGCCGTTTTGGTCAACAGCCTTACCCACGATCACCATGCCGTGGTCGTCGGTGGTTTCCTTGTTGTCGAACATGAGTTGGCGGCTTTCCTGGGTCACGACTTGCTCGGGAACCGGGCCCTTGATGTCCCACTTCTCGCTCTCACGATCCTTGTCGCTCAACTTGGTCCAGCGGTCCATGTCGCTACCCTTCAGGTCGGGCACATCCTTGTCGACAGGCAGCACTGCATATCCCTTGCGCCACTTGAAGCAAGGCTCGCTCACGTCGGCCCCCCAGGCAACGGTGTAACCCTTGTCGATAGCATTGTTCACGATTTCGACAAGCTCATCGATTTTCACATTCTGGTAGCTTGCCCATTGCCAGTTGTCGGCGACCTCAAGCATGAAAGGCTTGTAGAAGGGATGATGCGTGAACGATGCGATTGCAATATAGTCGTCCATTTTGATGGGCAGTGACTCGGCAAAACTCTTGGGGGTGTATTCCTTGCCCTGCCATGTGAATTTTTCGGGAAGAGGACCCATATAGGCATCGAGGATGCCCTTGAAGCCAGCCATCCATGATGGTGTGAGTTTTTTCAAGTGCTGCTTTTTGACAACGCCAAGATAACTGCTCAGGATATCGGTGAGCTCGCTTGTGTTAAATTTCTTGTCGCCGTTGGTCATGCCGGTGTACACGTCGTTGGGCACCATGCCGTATTTGTCCCACACATAGCTCACGTCGTCGGCTGCACCGCCCTCGGCAAAATTGATAGTGCCGTCCATGCGCACATATTTCACGGCTTTGTCATAGTAGCAGTGGTATACCACAAACCCCTCGCTCAGGTGGATTTCCTTGCCAGTCTTGCGCAGAATTTCGTCTTCAAAGAAGGAGTTGGTAGAATAGCACCAGCATGTACCTGATTTGTGTTGGTCCTTCACGCCAGTGTGCTTTACGACCTTGATGTCGGTAAACTTAAAACCCGTGCTGTCGGGATTCACAACCTTGTCGTCGGCCGAAGCATTCAAGGTTAGGCTCATAGCCAGGAGGCTTAATAATAAATACTTCATGTAGATGATGATATAAAAAATTTAAGTAATAGAAAAATATGATATAATATCGCAAAGATACATCACATGGCGTAAAATGGCAATGAAAAAAAAAGGAAAGTTATTTCACACTTTCAATCTTTTCGAGATTCTCGGCATCACCCAGTTTGTAATAGATATCGCGCAATATATTGCGTGTGTCGGGATTTCGAGGGTCGAGCGCATAGGACTTCTGGAGGTGAGCAAGAGCCTTGTTGAAAGTGGGCGTCACCTCTTTCAGTAGCTTTGCAGCACGCTTCTGGGTGTTGTTTCTCATGTAGTACAACGCCTCGAGATAGTAACAGCGGCCCAAGTCAAACTGAGCCTGGGCCGAGCTGTCGTTAAGCTCAACGGCCCGCGCATAGAAGGGGCGTGCATCGAGATAGCCCGTCTGCAGCTCAATGATGTTGCCCTTCAAGTCGAAATAGGCATCATTGGTTGAATCGGTGAGGATGGCGAAATCGAGCAGCCTTGTGGCCTCGCCAAAATTTTGCTTGGCAATGCAGTCGTTGATAAGGATGCGCATGTATTGTATGTCTTGCTTGCCATATTTGCGGAAAGCCTCACGGGTCACCTGCACGGCACTGGTTGTGTCGCCCATGCCCATGAGCACGGCAATGTCGTTGTCATAAACCCTCTTCTTGTCGTAGCCCAAGTTGCGCGCAATGGAGAAAAGACGGTGGGCATCTTGGCCTTTTTTCAACTGAACGGCAGCCAGGCCCTGAAAGAACCGTGTCATGCCGAGCACGGTGTCGGGCTCAATCTTGTGCCGTTGTCTTGCATAGCTTGAAGTCGCCAGTGTGTTGTAGATTTCCCATGCCTTGTAGGCGCCAGGATAATCTTTCACGCCATAGAGCTCGGCTCCTGCCACGCTATAGTCGACGAGATTGTCATATATCTTGTTGCGGATGTCGCGAGAGAACTTTGTCTTGTATCTGGGTGCACCTTTCTTGTCAAGCTTGAGCGAGCCATCCTTGTTCTTGCTCCACAACGTGTCGAGTTTCATAGCCTGCACGCCGCAATCGTAGCCATCGAGCAAGGCATGCCCCATGGCTTTGACATCGACCTTGTTGCCCAGCTCCTTATTCACCAAGTATTTGGAGTAAAGGCCATATTGCGCACGCATGGCCACCCACCATGTTTCGGCTTTGTCGCGGGTAGCGTCGTTGGTGAGTGCAGGCTTAATTTTTTCAACAGCTTTCTCAAAGGCCTTGAGGTCGACTGAAAGCTCGCCAATGCTTTTCTTCACCTCATCTACGGTGCGCTGCTGGGCCCATAAGCCTATGGCCGGGAAAAAAGCCAACGAAAAAATGATGATGTAGGATAATCTTCTCATAATCCCATTGTATTCAATAATACACCCTCTATAATTGTTGCAAAATTATAAAACAAATGGCACTTGTAAAAATGTCACGAAATAAAAATGTGCATTTCACAGGCCTTGCAATCACACTCGACTCGCAGCAGCGTGTTGCCACTGCGCAAAAACAGTGGGTCGGGCAACTGGCGTGCTTTGACATCGCGCCTGCAAGCTCCCAGCTCGCGCCGCAAGCAGTAGCGGGTGTGCATGACCGGCACATCACGGCCGGGCATCGCGAGTTCGATCGCAGGCTCTATCTCTTTTACCCCATGGTCGCGATACAATTGAGCAGCAAGCTTGTTGGCAACATTGTCGGCGCAATGGAGTGTGCTGGTATAGCATTGTGCCGCCTTGTCTTCGGGCCTTCTCACAGGCCGCTTCAACGTGAGTCGCTGAGCGCGGTCGAGCATGGCAAACGTCTCGCGGCGCAACTGGGCAAGCAACGACGAGGGAATGAAGACACCGCCCATCACCTGAGCTCGACTCAGCTGGTAGATTGTGTTGCCCAGCTTGGCCAGAACGTCGAGCTGGCGAGCCTCTTGCGATGTCTTGGCAGGATCGGCACGTTCCATGACCAAGCTGTGCACTACCCTGTTTCCTCTCTCGTCGGCCAATGCCAGGCACAGCTTGCCATGCGACCACCACAAGCGGGCATCGACATCGATGCGTCGCGTTGCCGACGGCTTGGAGAGCACATCGTCGAGCGACTTGTCGCTGGTGCGGTAGGCCATAGCCATGCGTGGTATATCTCCTGATTCTTTCAAAAACAAGTCCTGACCCTGCACCCGATTGATGCGAAAACCGCAGTAATTGCCCTTTTTGTCAAAGAAACTTATGCCATCGCCATTGTGCAGCGGCACACGAGTGTCGATGCGCACGTGCTTGCCGTGCACGCTTGTAATCCTGCCCAAGGGCTGGCCAAGTGATTTTGGCGTGTCGATCGAGGCCATGGTGTGCCCGTTGGCCGGACGGCGTTGCTGCAGGAAATAGGTGGTGAACGAGCGGTTGAAACTTCTTGAGACGTCGGGGGTGAAGGCATATTCGGTCTTTCCCCGCGAGCTGCGTCGATACAAGTCGGGATGAGCGGCTATTACCTTGTCGAGCTCCTGCCTGTAGTAGGCAACCACGTTTTTCACATAGGCCATATCCTTCAGCCTGCCCTCAATCTTAAATGAGGATACACCACTGTCGAGCATGTGGGCCAGCGACGGCTGTGCCATGAAGTCTTTCAAAGAGAGCAAATGCTTGTCGACGACAAGTTTGTTGCCGTGAGCATCTTCCAGATCATAGGCAAGCCGACAGATTTGGGCGCACTCGCCACGGTTGGCACTGCGGCCCTTAAGGCACTGGCTCACTTGGCACCGGCCACTGTAGCTCACGCACAGGGCGCCGTGCACAAAGGCTTCGAGCGGCACATCGACAGCACTGTGAATGGCCTTGATTTCATGCAAGGTGAGCTCGCGAGCCATGACCAGTTGCGAGAATCCAAGCGACTGCAAGAAACGAGCCTTCTCAGGGGTGCGCAAGTCGCACTGGGTGCTGGCATGAAGAGCTATGGGAGGCAGGTCGAGACGCAGGATGCCCATGTCCTGCACGATGAGTGCATCCACCCCCGCCTTGTAAAGGTCGTGGATGAGCCGCTCTACACGGGCAAGCTCATTGTCGTAGATGATGGTATTGACCGTTGCATAGACGCGAGCCCCATACTGGTGAGCAAACTCGGCCACACGTGCTATATCGCTGGTCGCATTTCCTGCCGAGGAACGGGCTCCGAAGCAGGACGGCCCCATATAGACGGCATCGGCGCCATGAATAATGGCTTCGATCGCTATATCGGCATTGCGAGCAGGCGCCAGCAACTCAATTTCGCGCAATTTTGTTTTCATAATAGTGCACAAAAATAGCAAAAAAGCGTGAAAAAATTGCAGTTATTCATTTAAAAACTGATTTTCGGATAGGGAATTATGAGATTTTTGGGCTGTGTCGCTTGCCTGCTTAGAAATAATGAGTAACTTTGTGGGCTAAAAGCGCCAAGTCGCCAAAGGGGGGCAGAAGGCAAAAGCATGTCGAACTAATAAAAGACGGTCAATGAAAGGTAGATTTTTCACTATATTGTGTGTCGCTGCACTGCTCACAAGCTGCGGCGAATACAACAAGGTGTTAAAAAGCACCGATTACAACTACAGGTTTGAATACGCAAAACGGGCCTTTGAGCAGAAAAAATACACTCAAGCTGCAACATTGCTCGAGAGCGTTTACACGGTGTTTAAAGGCACCGACAAGGCCGAAGAGTCGCTCTACCTGCTGGGGCTGAGCTACTATGAGAATAAAGATTACCTGAATGCAGGCAGCTATTTCAAGCAGTATTACACGCAGTATCCCAAGGGCCAGTATGCCGAGTTGGCACGCTTTTATAGCGGATATGGCTATTATCTCGACTCGCCCGAACCCCAGCTCGACCAGAGCGAGACCGTGAAGGCTATCGAGGAGCTGCAGGCCTTTCTCGACTACTTCCCCAAAAGCGACAAGGTGTCGATTGCACAGAATGCCATCTTTGAGCTGCAAGACAAGCTCGTGCTCAAGGAGCTTGAAAATGCCCAGCTCTACTACAACCTGGGCAACTACATGGGCGACAACTATGAGAGTGCTGTGATCACTGCCAAAAATGCAATCAAGGACTACCCTTACAGCAAATACAAAGAGCAACTGGAATTCTTGATTCTCAAAGCTCGATACAGCGAGGCCTCTCAAAGTGTAGAAGAGAAAAAGGAGGAGCGCTTCCGCACCGTGATCGACGAGTACTACTCATTTATCAATGACTATCCCGACAGCAAGGATCGTAAAGAGGCCGACAACATCTTTAAGATTGCCAGCAAGCATGTGAGTGAGAAATAAGGCAGAAAAAAAACAAAAACACAATCATACAATTCTTTTCTTTACAATGGATTACAAGAAAACAAACGCACCTACTACAACGACAGTACATGACTTGATCGAGATGGCCCAGCCCACGGGCAACATCTATGAAACGGTGTGTATCATCAGCAAGCGGGCCAACCAGATTGCAGTTGAGATTAAGAAAGATCTTGAAAAGAAACTGCAGGAATTTGCATCGATGAACGACAACCTGGAAGAAATCTCAGAGAATCGTGAGCAAATCGAGATTTCCAAGTACTACGAGAAGCTGCCCAAGCCCACGCTGATTGCCACTCAAGAGTATATCGACGGCAAACTTGCCTATCGCAATGTTGCCAAAGAGAAAGACGAGTTCAATTTCTAAACACAACGTCTCAATCTGTCCACTCAAAAAAAAATTCAAGGTCGCTCGGTCCCAATGCGGATTGAGCGATCTTTTTTATTGCGGAGTCATCTCCCTCCCCTGCGTGCTCAAAACAGTGCACACTACTGGAGGTAGGGATTGAACGATTTCTCGTCGGCGACCGTAGTCGCAGGGCCATGACCTGGCGCAAGGGTGACAGCAGCCGGGAGACTGAGCAACTTCGACTTAATGCTTGCAATGAGTGCATTGTGGTTGCCCCCAGGCAAATCGGTGCGCCCCACGCTGCCGCGAAACAGGCTGTCGCCCACAAGTGCCAAGCCCTTGCCTGGGATATAAAACGAGAGCCCTCCAGGTGTGTGCCCTGGTGTGGCCAGCACATGAATCTCGTCATCGTCGAGCATTATCACATCGCCATCGTTGAGTGGCGAATCGATGAGGAGTGGGCTAACTTCGACTTTAAGATGGAAAAAAGCCGCCTGCTCGGGCAGATGCTGTGCCAGCGGGGCGTCGAGAGGCGACGCTTCAACACCCACGCCATACCGGTCGGCCACAAACCGTGCCGAAGCCGAATGGTCGACATGGCAGTGAGTGAGCAACAAGCGTTTCACCTGAAGCTGGTGGCCGTCGATAAACGCCACCACCTCGTCGCGTTCCTGCGGGCGCATCATGCCAGGATCAACAACTATGGCATGATGTGTCGCGTCGTTCCACAAGACATAGACATTCTCGCCAAACAGATTCACTTCGAAACGGGATACATTCATAACGGCAGGTACACGACTTTCTTGGTTTTGAAATAAGGCTCGTCAAAATAGTTCTTCAGCTCATCGATGAGCACCTCGTGGCGAAATGGCCTCACCTCTTGTGTGAGGTCACCACCCTTGAGGCACAATATGCCGTTGGGTATGGCATTGTGCTGTTCCTTGGCAATGAGCCTTTTCACCAGGGGAACGATCTGCGACAAGTCCATCACTGCTCGGCTTGTCACAAAGTCGTATTGTCCTTTCACCTCCTTCACGTCGCCGTGCTGGAAAGTCACATTGCTCAATCCAGCCTGCTCGGCAATGTCGCGTGCAACCTTGAGCTTCTTGCCCACCCGGTCGACAAGATGAAAACTGACCTCGGGGAAGTAAATGGCCAAGGGAATACCTGGGAAACCGCCACCCGTGCCAAGGTCGAGAACCCTGGTGCCAGGAGTAAATTTTACAAATTTCACGAGTCCCAGCGAGTGTAGCAGGTGATTGACCTCAAGGTTGTCGATGTCTTTGCGCGAGATCACATTGATTTTGGCATTCCACTCGGGATAGAGTCGCTCGGCGACGGCCAGCTGCTGCTGTTGCAGGGCAGTGAGAGATGGAAAATATTTGAGTATGGTAAGCATCGTGAGGGTGGGGAAAATTTAGAACCGTTTCAATACCGACTTGTCGCTTGCCCAGCGCTTCAGCGTGGCATAGTCGAGAGTGATCTTGGGTTCGAGATTGGCGTCGGCCGCGAGCTCTTGGGGAAGATAGCTCCACGTCACGCCATTCTCGCCGAAACAGAAATTGGTGGTGAGCGTGAGATTGTCGATATTGAAAAAGCCCAAATCATTGAGCTCGTCGCTGTTCTTAGCCCTGTTTTGTGTCATGAGTTGCTGCTTGAGCGCCTTGCACACGGCGCCGAAAGCATCGCTGCGAAACATGCTCAGGTCGATGGGAGCAATGTTTTTCAAGTCGATATTGTAATACTGGTGTGTCTTAGACGACACTTCATCTTTCTTCACAGTCTCTTCCTTGCACAGCGTGAGGATGTCGTGCTGGTGATAGGCGATGGTGATGTTTACGGCAATAAGTATTCGGTCGGACACGGCTCCCTCGGCTACGGCATACTCGTTGACATCGGTGCTGTCGAGCGAATTGCTGTTGAGCGTGGCGCGCGTATACTCCTTGAGCGCATCGTCGATGTCGAGGCTGTCGTTGCCCTCAAGCACCATCCGCGTGAAGAGCTTCTGCAACTTGGCGGTCGATGCCTTGTCGATGAAAAACTTGGGATAGGTGACCGACACGTCGACAAACTCCATGCAAACCTTGCCATTGCTGCGCTTGAAGCTGGCCGTGTCGCTCATTTTCACACTGGTGAGCGAAATAGGATACTGGCTTGTTGTGCCGTCGGTCACCGTAGCAGCCTTCTTGGTGCAACTGCAAAGGAGCGACAACGCAACTATCATGAAGATTAAAAAAGGTGTTCTTTTCATTTTGTTGAGCCCATGTTAAATTTCATTTGATAAAATTACAAAAAAAAACGATAACACCGAACACATTTTGCTCATTTTACTAAATAATTCAAATTATTTTTTACTGCCGCAAAGCCAAAAAGCAGTATCTTTGCGACATGTAAAGTGCAAGACACTTGGCCTATGCTTTGCTTCACTGTGTACAACAGAAAAAAAGAAAAAAATAATATAACAAATATCACAAGACAATGAAAATCAAATCTTTAATCATGATGACTGCAGCAGCGCTCATGCTGTGCAGCTGCAGCACGCCCAAAGGCATTACCTATCTGCAAGGCGTCGACTCGCTGCCCGACGAGGTGCTCAAGAGTGCAGCAGCCCACAACGAGCCCGTCGTGCAACCAGGCGACATGTTGCAAATCAACGTGTCGTCGAGCAACCCCGAAGTAGTAAAGCCGTTTAACAAGACCGAATATATTGCAACCTCGACCGGGGCCAACAACATCTCCAACGGCGACAACTCGATCTATTTTTACCTGGTAGACAACAACGGCTATATCGACTTTCCCTTGCTGGGACACATCAAAATAGGCGGAATGACGCAGGCTGCCGCCCAAAACTACATTGCCCATCTCATTTACCCAAAGTATATCACCGAATGCCCAAATGTTGAAATCCGCTTCCAGAATTTTCATGTCTACACTATGGGAGAGGTAAACAGTCCGGGAATGGTTAAAGCAAGCAACGGTCGCATCAACGTGCTCGAGGCAATTGCCCAAAGCGGTGACCTCACCATCACCGGCCGTCGCGACAATGTGATGATCATCCATACCAATGCCGATGGCAGCCGAGAGGTGAGCCGGGTGAACCTTAACGACAAGAACACCATTGTTTCGCCCAACTTCAACTTGCGGCAGAATGATATTGTCTATGTCGAGCCCAATGCATCTAAGCAACGCAGCAGTTTCTCGATACCGCCACAATGGCAATTCGGAACGAGCATACTGGGCATTGTTGTCTCGGTGGTGACACTGGTAGTGACCTTGACCAAATAACACACCACATGGTGTTTTAAACGCCATGCACCTTGTGAGAGCAGGGACTGTGCCGACCATGGCACAGTCCCTGCTCTATTCTTGCCCTGCAACGCTCACAACTGCGGGGGCGAGTTTCAGGGCTGCAACGCGGCCACCCAGGGCTGTCGAGCTTCATTTCAAGTCGTTGCGACGCTTAAATGTCAACGTTGTCTTGGAGTCGCCGTTTTCCCACTTGCGCAAGACCATGGTTGTGGCCGTGAGTTTTTCTACAACATATCGGTCATCATTCTCCCATGGGTCGACACCGTTGATGTCGCCTTTATAGGTAATGTCGAGATAGACCTGAGTGTCGTTGTCGGGATCCGACACATGCCAGTCGTAGACCTTGTCATTCACGCGGCCGCCCTGAGCGGTGAGATAGTAGGTTGTCAATTGGCCCCACGACCATGTCGACTCGTCTTGTGTCGCAAAGCTGTAGATGTAGGGTGAAGTCGCATCGCTGCCACTGGTGAGTTCCCACTGGCCTTTAATCAATTTGGTGTCGATTTTCTCGTCATCATCGCCACAACTGCCCGCCGTGACCAGCAAGACGGCAAGCAACAACAATAGTGTGATTTTTCTCATGTTGGTTTGCTGTGTTTTGTTACACGGCAAAAATACACAAAACGAATCAGAACAATGCAACATCAGCAATAAAAATTTCCAATTTCAAAACCGCAAAACGAGCACGCCACACTGGTACAGCATCTTATATCCAGTGTGGCGTGCAGTTGCAGCACCTCGCAGGTGCCATCAATCACTAACTATCACGACTAATGTATTTTTCTGCATCTTGCCAAGGGCACTACTTGAGAGTCTTGGAAACGGTCTTGGTGCCATCGGCACGAGAAGAAACCACAATATTGAACCCATGGAATGGCGTGCTGGCCTGCTGGCCTGCGGCATTGTAGTAAACAACGCTTGTCACTGCATTTGAAACATTCACATCGGCAACAGCGGTGGGCTCACCTGGCTTCTTGAACGCATAGATATTGCCCACGACGAAGGTCAACGTGCCGTCACCGTTGGCAAAGCCGTCGCTTGCATCGGCATCGGCCACATGAGCGATAGTGCTCACATACTTGATTTGATAAAGCGACTTCATGTCGGTGCCGCGAGCAATAATGCTGTCGATGGGCAGGCTGATGTTGTTCCACTCACCTGCAACCAAGTTGCATTCAAAACCTTTCTCTGGTTGATTTCCACCCGTGGCTGCACTGTTGATGGGCACCACCGTGAGCCGGGCATTGGCTGCAGCATAAACATCGAAATGCAACGTGTCTTGTGTCGATACATCGACCGTGCCAAATTGAGAACCGTAATAAGTAAAGTTGCGAATCACAAAGGCTTCGTCACCATTTATGTCGATTGCTTTGCCCGAGTTGTCCGAGCCTCCCCAGCTGTACCATCCATAGCCCTCGGCTGTGCCGAGTGCAGAGCCATAGATGGCGACATAAGATGTGGCTGCCGGCGTGGGCACACTGGGCATTGACGGCGTAGTCACGTTGAGTTTCAACGTGTCGGTGACATTCACCCCGTCGCTTGCCGTGATGCCAAGCGAATAGGCCGTGGCAGGCTCAAGTTGCAGCGTCTGCAACACCACTGCGCCACTGGCACCCGAAGCCGTCACATCGATACCATGAGAACCGTCAACGACATGATAGGTAATGGTAGAGGCCACATCGTCGGAAGCCTTGAGATTGACAATAGCCGATAGCGGCGTCAATGCACCCAGCGTGGCAGTAAAGTCGGCAGGAGCATTGCTGTCGGCAATGGGCGTCTTGCCCGAGCCATAGACTCTGAACTCGATGATGGAAACGCCATAGTCGGTTGCAGGCGACGTGCTGTTGAATTTCACATAGCGAACCTGGCTGTTGGACGCGGGGGCATAATAGTAGTAACGACCACCCTGGAAGCCCGAAAGTCCACTCACCGACTCTCCCGTTGCCCATACCTTGCCATCCTTGGAGAACTCGATGGTGAAAGCTGCCGGGTTGGCATTTTCAAAGTATAGCTCCATTGCATCGATATCATAGTAGGCAGCGAGATCGGCAATCACATAGGCGGGAGCCTCGCTCGAAACCGGTGTGCCGCTTGCCCACCGAGTGCCCTCGTTCTCGTCAAAGGCCATTGTGGCAGTCAAGCCGTCGGCCTCTCCGCTTTTAGCACTCAGCTTGCCTTGAGCAAGATTAAGGCCTTCATAGGCATAGATGCGGGCGGTATCAGCTTTATCACCGAGTGTTGCAGCAATCACCGACAACCCCTTGGCCGTAGGGGTGAATGTCTTCCCGTCGGCACTCACGGTGCCGCCAGCCCCCGTGACAGTGAACTTGGCACCACTGGTATCATATTCAAGCCCATCCTGGTCAAGAGCAGTCAAGGTCATTGGCACTGCCGAGCCCACGGCTGCAAGCCCGAGAGAGGCGTCATTCTTGCCAGGGGTTGCAGGGGCATAGGACAGCGTGGTGAGTGTTGACTGTGCCGAAGCTTCAAACACACGAAACTCCCAAAAACTATACCCATAGCCAGTGCCCCGTGCGGTGCCCACAAACTCAACGTAACGATACTTCTTGTCGCCATCGAGTCTCAGCGTCTGAGTGTGAGGAAAATCAGAAAGCGACTGATCGGTGACAGTAGCAATCGTGACGCCACCCGTAATGTAACCGTCATCACCCACATTGTCGCCTGCCACAATAGTGAATGACTTGCCATAGGCACCTTCCCACACAATCTGAATGGTGTTGAAAGTGAGGGGCTCGCCCAAGTCAACCTGCCACCTCTGCGGGTCCTTGCCGTGCTCCGATTCCCAACGCGTGCCCAGGTTGCCGTCGTTGCCTTGCGAGGCTGTGCCCGAACTGGCAATCGACGTCTTCCCTTCGGCCAGATTAGTCTGTGCCAGCATCGACAACGATGTCAATGCCAGGAGTAATAAAAGGAAAACTTTTTTCATTGCTTTTTAAAGATTAAAGTTAACGATATTATGATAGAAAAATTAGTAAAACGGCGTGTTTCACACTACTTGCTCAAGATGATATTGATCAACGCCGTCACATCGCTCACGTTGACCAAGCCGTCGTGGTTAAGGTCGCAAAGCATGTCGTCGTAGGCTGCCGAGCCCAGTATCTTGTTGATAAGGGCAGTAACGTCGGTCACATTCACCTGGCCGTCGCCATTGATATCGCCGCCAGCATCGCTGTCGAATCTGAACCAGTTGAACTTGCAATTGGTGCTTTGGCCACTCACAATGCGAATGCGCACGTGTCCTGCCGGGAGAGTAGCCTTCATGGTCTGGGTCTTCCATTTGCCCACACTGCCTGTGGCATCGAGCACTTGTTCGGCCACCTTTTGTCCGTTGGCAAAAATGCGTATTTTGGGGCTGAACAAAAACTCCTCGCTCGCCAGCCGCAGCGAGAAGATGTAGCTGCCGGCACGCGGCACGTCGACAAGATACTCGGCCCAGTTGTTGACATCAAAACTACCCACTTGTATCTTTTGGCGGCTTTGGGTGTCGGTGTTCACCTCCAGGGTGGGACCTGTCGAGTTCACCCAATCCTTGGCAGCAATCACCGCCCCCGCAGGGTGAAAATAAGTAGTGTCGTAGGACGACATGTTGACATATACCTGCCCCAATTGCGAGAGCGTGCCCCATGCCGGCTGATGTGTGAGCAGGTTTTGATTCACCAGCAAGCGATAGTAAGGAGGAGTCTCGGTACCCTTGGCCTTGAACCACGCATAGCGGTACACCATGGTGTCGAGTTCCAAATCCTGAACCTTCAGCACCATGGAATTGAGTTGGGAGACCGAGTCGACCGTACCCTCCCAAGAGCAGAACTCGGTGAGCCACACTTTCTTGCCGAAGGTACGGGCAAAGTCGTCGATAAAATTCATCATCGCCGTGTGACTATTCATATAGCTGTGCAGGGCCACATAGTCCATGCGCGGTTCCTTGCCGTAGAGCTTCTTGTAGGCCTCGACAAACTTCGACAGCCACTCTTTGGGTTGATAGGTGATGCCATCGTTGATGGGGCCATCGGGAAAGTTGAGCGCCGGAGCCACAAGTTGCAGGTTGTAGTCGCGAGCAATAGCCTCAAGGGCTGGCCAGCGCTGTGCTGCCTGCCCGGGGGTCATGTTGGCCTGGGCTTTGAAGTTGGGCTCGTTGAAGCCCAGCAGATACCTGGTGCCTGGATACTTAGAGAGCGAGTCGCGCAACGCCTGCTCGCTGAAGCCACCGTTCCAGCACATGGGCACAAACTCCATAATGCCGCCTGGCCGCAACTGCGAGGCCACATATCGAGCCGGATTGGTGCTCCAGTTGTAGGTCCACGACACGCCTGGGGCCAGAGCCTCGACCTCGGGTGCATGATTGAAGCCGTTCTCTCCCACTCCGCGCTTGGCACTTTTCTTCATTTGCCCCCACGCAGCCGGAGCAACAGCAAGCAGGGCTAAAATACATATCAAAATTTTTTTCATCGTTGCAGCATTATAATTATCGATTGAATACTTTCTTTACTTCATCTCCCGTTTTCACAATGTAAATACCATGATTCATCTCGCTCACGATATTGCCAAGGGTGTCGTATATCACAACAGGCTTGTCGCTGGGTGTAGTTGCCACATTGTCGATGCCGGCTCCCCAACCATCGGGGATGGAAGCAGTGGCAGCCAAGTCGTCGCTGTCCTGATACACCCTCACCCAGTCGATATACATCTTGGCCTCGCCTTGTGCCAGGGCGGTAATGCCGGTCGAGCTCGTAATGCCCGTGAAATTACCCCCTACTGCAAGGTCATAGACAATGAAAAACTCATGTTGAAAGTAGTGTCCAGTTCCCCAGTCATTGCTGTAGTCGCTCACTCCCATTTTGTAATAGGGCTGCGCATCGGGATACTTGTCCTGGTCGAGATACATGCTCACATAGTCATCGTCCCACTCCAGGGTGAAGGTGTGAAACTCACCGTCCTGCAAGCTGTAATCACTGGTCGTGCTGCGGGCATAGTTGGGATACTGTCCCTGGCTGTTGTAGTAGCCCCAGTGGCAAGCACCGTTGAAAAAACTATCCTGAGTATTGTGTTTGATACCCTCGGCGTTTCCCATCTCCACGATATCGATCTCGCCACAACGGGGCCACCCCACCGAGCCAAAATCATTGCCGAGCATCCAGAAGGCCGGCCACAGGCCATTGGCCGTGCTGGGCAACTTGATGCGACTCACAATCTTGCCATGCTTGAAGCAAGCCTTGCCGGCAGTATTCAATCGGCCCGAAGTGAACGCCTTGCCGTTATAGCTTTCCTTTTTAGCTGTGAGCACCAGGCAACCCGCTCCCGAGGCTGAATCGGTCTCAAACGATATGTTTTGTCGGCGATAATATTGGAGTTCGTTATTTCCTCCGCCGTCGCCGTTTTCCTCAATGTTCCAGGCCTTTTCATCGAGCGCATTGTTGTTAAACTCATCGCTCCACACAAGTTTGTAATTGTGCTGTGCAACTGCATTGATCGAAATGCCAGCGATTGCAATCACAGCCAAAACTGACATGCTATAATAGTTGTTCATCTACTTATTATTGTTTAGAATAATGTTGATAATTACATCAATATCAGATACGTTTACTTTTCCATCACCATTGATGTCGGTGTTGTCGTGAGTCTCGGTGCCAAGTATCACCCCCACCAGGGCAGTAACGTCGCTCACGTCGACATCGCCATCGGCGTCGACATCGCCCACGAGCGATTGCGAGGCTTTTTTGTAGAAAAACACCGCATCAAAATTGAGCGGTGTGCCTGAGACCCCGCCACTGAGCAACGACACCACATTGCCCAGGTAGCTGGTCGATCCAGGAAATACTGGATTGGCCCGAGAAGCAATCTCACTGAAAGGTATATCGAAGTTGTACCACTCGCCATTGCGATAGAAATCGCCAAGCAGGCTATAGACCGTTCCATTGTCGTTAAATGCTGTAGCACCAAGCGAGAAATGAGCATTGCCCACCCCTACGGCATGGGTGGCGTGGGTTGTGGAGTCGGATGACTTGAAAGCCAGGTGCAGGTAGTAGTCGTTGTCGAGCATGCTCAAGTCCTTGCCTGTGCCTTGCGATGCAAAGCCGAGACCCGACCAGCCTGCCGAGCCCACGGTAAAGGCCAGGTAAGGCTCATCGTTGCCAAAAGAGTTCACTCCCGTTGCAGTTGCTGCATTATAAGTATTTTCCCACACATAGAGGAAGTTGCTCGTGTCGTCAGGACGGTAGTCGGCCACCGTTGCATCCTTAATCTGAGTGGCCTCGGCGTCGCCAAGATAAATCAGCACGTAGTCCTTACCCTTGCTCAAGTCGAAAGTGGGCTTGCCATCGCGATCGAGCGACTTAGAGCCATAGAGTCCCAGCACGTTGTCGGTCGTGTCGACCTTGCCATCGTCGCTGTGCTTCTTGTAGAAAAATATGTTGTCGAATTGCAGTTGCGCCCCTTGGGCACCTCCACTCAAGAAAGAAACGACATTGCCCGTATAGTCCTTGACACCGCCATCGGCAGTGAACGGGTCGCCATAGAGACTTTTGATCACTCGGTAAGGAATATCGAAGTAGTACCATTCACCGTCGCGCTTGTAATCGCCCAAGACAGTGGTGCCCGTAGAACTATTCCCAATCACAAATTGTGCTGCACCCACGCCCACGGTGTGGCACGCATGCCGCACGATGTCGTTGCCCTTCATGGCAAAGTGCAGATAATAGCTGTTGTCGAGCATGCTCAAGTCTTTGCCCTTATGTCCTGTAGAGGCAAAGCCCATGCCCGACCAGCCTACAGTGCCCACGGTGAAGCTCTGATAGGCTTCCTGAAAGCCAAACGAATTGACGCCTGTCGAAGTGAGTGCATTGTAGGTTTTTTCCCATATCCACAGGAAATTGTCGGTATCGTCGACATTGTAGTTGGCTTTGATCTTGCCGGTCATGGCATCGGTCACGCCAGTACTGGTGCCGATGAGCACATAGTCATAGCCGTCGTCGAAGTCAAACGTAGTGGCCCCAGCAGCATCGAGGGCCTTGCTGGCATACTTGCCAATTACAGTAGCGGTATCGGTCGTAGGCAGCGAGGTATTGACGCTGTCGTTGCGATAGAAAAACACGTTGTCAAATTGCAACTGCGCACCCGCCGAGCCGCCGCTCAAGAAAGCCAACACATTGCCAAGATAACTTGACGAATCGGTGAACAGCTTGCCCGACAAACTCTTGAGCACGCTCACAGGAATATCAAAGGAGCACCAGCGGCCATCACGCTTGAAGTCGCCCAACACAGGGGCTGCACTGCCGTTGTCGACAAAGGCGGTACTGCCAATCGTAAACTTGGCATTGCCCACAATCACCTCGTGGCTGGTGTGCACGAGATTGTCGGTACCACGCATGGCAAAGTGCAGGATGTAGCTGTCGTCGATCATGCTCAAGTCCTTGCCTTTGCCAGTCGAGGCATATCCGAGTCCCGACCATCCAACATTGGCTACTGTGAATACAGGATAAGACTCTTGATAGCCAAAGGAATTGTTGCCGGTACTCGTGCCGGCATTGTAGGTTTTCTCCCAAATGTAAAGAAAATTGTTAACGTTGTCAACATTGTAGTCAGCCTTGATCTTGCCTTGCATTTGTGCTTTGACACCATCGCTCACCCCGATGAGCACGTAGTCTTTGGAGTGGGCGAAATCAAAAGTGGAAGTTCCGTCATCGTTGAGCGAAATCGAGCCGTAGGCACCCAGAGAGGTGACATTGTCGGCAGTCGAAGGCTTGTCGTTGCCAGCCTCGCCATCGGGGGTGATGTAGTTTTGTGAGTCCTCACGCTGATACACACGCACATAGTCAACAGCCATTTCTTGATTGCCGCTATTGAGGGCAGTGACACCGCTTGCATCGTAGATGCCTGTGGCACTGCCGCCTACAGCCAAGTTAAAGAGCAAGAAGAAACGCTTGTGGAAATACCTGCCTGCCGAGTTGACTTGAGCAGTGTCGTTGACGTTCATCTTGAAATAAGGTGTCTCGTCGGGGTGCTTGTCGAGGTCGACATACATGCTCACTGCATCATCGTCCCACACCATGGTGTAGATGTGGTAATCGCCGTCTTCGATCGTATAGTTGGTAGTCGACTGGCTATACATGGGATGATTGCCATTGGTGTAAGGCCCCCAGTGCATAGCTGCATTGAAAAACTTGTCTTGCGTCGCTGTCTCGATGCCCTTGGCAAGGCCAGCCTCGAGCACGTCGATCTCGCCGCAATAGGGCCAGCTCACGCCATCGGCCATGTCGTTGCCCATGAGCCAGAATGCAGGCCACAGGCCGTTGGCCGTCTTGGGCAACTTGATGCGGGCCTCAACCTTGCCATGCTTGAAAGCCACCTTTCCCATCGAGTTGATGCGGCCCGAGGTGAACGATTTGGAGCCATACGATTCTTTCTTGGCAGTAATCACAAGGTTGCCGCCAGTCACCTTCACATTGCCTGGCAAGTAATATTGCAGCTCGTTGTTACCCCCGCCATTACCGTTACTCTCCACATTCCACACCTTGGTATTGAGCGTAGTCCCGTCAAACTCGTCGCTCCACACCAGCTTGTAGTCGCTTGCTGCAGCACGCGATATTGCCGTTGCCGATGCTGCAAGCAACACAAATGTCGATAACTTGAATATCGTCTTCATGAAAAAGTCGATGAAATAGGATAGAATAAAAAAAGGAGAAGCCCCCAAAAGGGACTCCCCCCCTTTTCACGCAATAATAATTAGTTTTTTAATTTGAGAAAATTATCTGTTGATATATTTCTTGCCGTTTTTAACGACTATTCCCTTGTAGTCGCTCGACACTTGCTGACCAGCGACATTGAAGGCCGGGCCATCGACAACGGGCTGGGCCACATCGACAGCATTCACGCCTGTCGACACCTCGTTGTAGAAATACACGTTGCCCACTATGAAACTTTGAGTGCCGTCACCGGTGCCAAAGCCGTCGACATTGCCGTCGCCGCCATCGGCAGCCAGGGTGCCCATATACTTGATTTGATACAGATTGGCCATGTTGCAGCCCTTCTGCACATAGGTGGCCACAGGCACCTCAAGCGTGTTCCACTCGTTGGCCTTGAGCGAGAATTGCACGCCCTTCTCGATTGTGCCAGTGATGGGAATAATAGTGAGGGTCATGTCTTGCAAAGGAAGCACATCGATGTGCAGCTTTTTCCAGCTCGTGACATCAATAGCGGTAAACTCACTGCCAAAATAAGCAAACTTGCTGATCATGTAGCCTACTTTGCCATTGATGTTGATGGCAGCACCAGTGCCTCCACCCCAAGGATTGAAGAAATAGCCGTCGGTGTTGCCAGTGTAGGGCGAGAACACACTCTTGAGCTCGTTGGCCACAGGCTGAGGAATGTCGGGGAGCGACTGGGTGGTGACCTCAAGGGTCTTGGCCTCGCTCACGTTGCCCTTCTCATCGGCAGCCTTCACGGTGAGCGTGTATTGAGTGCCAGCATTCAGGCCAGTGATATTGAGGCTTGTAGCCTCGCCCGACTTGCCAGTCACCTTGTAGGTTGTGCCATTCTGGTCGGTCACAGTGTAGTATATGCTTTCGCTCTTGTTGTCGGTAGCCGTGAGCGATAGCGTGGCGCTTGCATAGCTCACACTTGCCACCGTTGCACTGGTAATGACAGGAGCCTCGGTATCCTCATAGCTCACAGCCTCCTTGTAGCAATACACATTGCCCACATAGAAAGTCTTGGTGCCATCACCGTTGCCAAAACCGTCGACATTGCCGTCGCCATTGTCGATAACTGTGCTCGTATACTTGATTTGGTACATGTTGGCCATGTTGCAGCCCTTCTTGGTGAAAGTTTCAACAGGAATCTTTATCGTGTTCCACTTGCCTCCAGTCACAGCACTCTGCACGCCTTTCTCCACAGTGCCGGTAATCGGCACGATGGCGAGCGTCATGTCGGTCTCAGGAAAAACATCGACTACAAGATATTTCATCTTGGTCACATTGAGGGCAGTGAACTGAGAACCATAGTAGGTGAAATTGGGAATTTTAAATACCTTGGCATCGCCTACAGCGATTTCTGACCCCACGTTGCCACATTGCCAATCGGCGAAGAAATATCCATCGGTGTTTCCAAGTGCCGAAGAGTAAATACCAATAGCATCGTTGCCCGTAGCAAGAGGCGCAGGCACTGTTGTGGGCTGTGCCCACGCAGCAACACTGGCCAATACCAGTGCAACTGCCGAAAACATTAGTCTTTTCATAATAAATGAAGTTTAGTTAATGTAAAAACAATATGTGTGTGATAATTAGTTTTTCGACAAAATCATGTTGACCAGAGTGGTCGCATCGGTCACATTTACAGTGCCGTTGCCATCAAGGTCGGCCCGTGACACGAAACTTGAATCGGATACTGTGCCCAAGATGATGTTGACCAACACCGTAACATCGGTAACGTTGACCTGGCCGTCGCCATTCACATCGCCCTTGGCAAAGGATGGGGTGAGCGTACTGCTCTTGTAGATGAATATATTGTCGAGATGAAGCTCAACGCCTTGAGTGCCGCCACTCAGTGCCCAGAAGTAGTTGCTCTTGTAGGCCTTTTGCCCGCCGTTGGCAGTCGACCAGGGATTCATGATTTTTTTCAAGACCGAAATCGGAACATCGACATAATACCACTCACCGTCGTTTTTCCAAGTACCCAGGTTCTTGACTGTTGTGCCATTGTCGACAAAAGCATTGTCGCCAAGGGCAAACTTAGCGTCGCAAAAACCGATGCACTGAGCATTGGCAGGATTGCCCTTGATGGCGAAGTGCAGCACATAGGTATCGTCGAGGTCGCTGAAGTCGACAGGCGTGTCGCTAGTGATGCCCATGCCCGACCAGCCCACATTGGACACAGTGAGAGCCAGGTGGTCCTCGAGCTGGCCAAATGAGTTCATGCCGCTGCCGTCGCCAGCATTATAGGTCTTCTCCCACACCCACAGGTGCTTCACCTGGTCGTCGACACGCAAATCGGCTTTGATACCCTTGGTTTTCATCGCCTCATACTCGGCATCGCCCACCATGATAGGCATGAAATTGGAAGCCTTGCTCCAGTCAAAAGTAGGCTCGCCCTGCTCGTTGAGGGCTTTGGCAACGGTCTGGGCTTTGGTACCCATTGCTGCCATGGCAAGAATTGCCAAACATAGAGTAAATTTTTTCATGTGTTGAAAATTTTAAGTTGTTATTGAATGTTGTTTTTGTTTCTTTTAGGATGAAGCAGGACTTAGCAAGTCGATATAACACGATGACAAATCCTGCTTCTCGAGGCTATGGCATTTCTCAATAATTAGGATTCTGTGTAATCCCTGTGAGGTCGATTTCCTTGGAAGGTATAGGGAACAACTCGCACTTGCCCTTGGTGAAGCTGCCCCATTGGGCTTTGGCTTCTTCCGACTCGCCAGCGATATAGTTGTCCATCGTCTCCTTGGCAATGCCCCAGCGCACCAGGTCGAACCACCGGTGCCCCTCCATGGCAAGTTCAACGCGGCGTTCGTGGCGAATGGCGGCGCGCAAGTCGGCCTGGGTGTCGGCATAGGTCACCGTCTTGCCCTGTATGATCGAAGTGTAGGGGAAACTCTTGAGCCCCACCCGGGCACGCACACTGTTGAGTGCCGACCGGGCCTGACCCAGGTCGCCGAGCTCGCAACAAGCCTCGGCATACATGAGTAGCACGTCGCTGTAACGTATCTGCTTGTTGTTGAGCGGGCCACGTGAGTCGTGTGTCAAATGATAGCAGCTGCCGTTGTCCTCGGTATACATGGCATACTTGCGATTGAGCAAGCTGTCGCCCGTGTAAATCTCTTGCGCAGGAGTCTCCATTTGCCCGTAGGCCGGGCGCAAAATGGTGGAGTCGCGGCGTGGGTCGCCAGGTTCAAACTCGTTGTAAAGATTCTCGGTGGGCTTGTCGAAGCCCCAACCAGCCTGGCCCCAGAAGCTGGAGCGCGATCGCTGCAAGATGAGTGTGAATGTGCCGCGGGTAAAGCCCTCGCCCTCGCCATAGTCGCTGGTCGGGTCCTCCACATATTGTATTTCAAATACCGACTCGGCATCGTTTTCACCTGCAAGGGTGAAATTGGTGAAGAAATTCTTGTCGAGGCTGTACTGGCCGCTCGCCATGATAGAGTCGCCCCAGGCTTTGGCAAGCTGAAACTTGGCCTGAGCACCGTTCACATCGTTATTGTTCTCGAGATAGTCGGCATAGTAAAGGTTGGCTTTAAGCAACATGGCTTGGGCAGCACCCTTGGTGGCACGGCCCAAATCGCTGGGCGAGTACTTGCTCTTGAGCCACAACTGACGGTTGGCCTGTTGCAGGTCGCGCACGATGAAGTCGAAGGTTTCGGCAACCGAAGCGCGGTGCTGCGCCCATTTCGAACTACTGTCGATGACCTCCTCGATGAGAGGCATGCCGCCATAAAGCCGCAGCAGCCTGAAATAATAGAAAGCACGCATGAAGTGGGCCTCGCCTTCAAGTCGGTCGGCCTCAAGCAGGTCGGCAGCCTTGGTGAGGTCGCCTTTTTTCTTTGCAATCTCGTCGAGAGCCAGGTTGCAACGCGCTATGCCTTGCCATTGTGCACGGTAATACTCGAGCACAATTTCGTTGTTGGTGTTTACCTTAAAATTGTCGATGTCGTAGGCATCGCCGCCATCGGAGATGCCCTGGCCGCCCTTGAGTGCGTCGTCGCTGGCGATGTCGCCGAAGAACCACTCAGAGTAATAAGTATCACCGTATTCCCAAGCCAGGGGCACATAGCAGGCATTGGTCACGTTTTCCAGAGTCGATATCGAGGTGAAATACTCATCACGATTGTTGGTGCCTGGAGTGTCGTCGGTGAGCCAGTCGTTGCACGACGTCATTCCCACCGCAAGAGCGGCTACCACAGCCATATTGATATATTGTTTAAGTCTCATGATTTCTTGATTGAATGTGTGATTGATTAAATTGCGTGCAGCAGTACTGTTAAAAACTCAAATTAAGTCCCATCAAGTAGGTGCGAGCCTGGGGATAGTTTCCATAGTCGACACCGCCTGCCACCTCGGGGTCATAGCCGCTGTAGTCGGTAATGGTGAACAGATTGCTGGCTTGCAGGTACACCCGCAGCGTCTTGAGCCCAAGCGGCTTTATCAATCGGTCGGGGAAGTTGTAGCCCAGCTGAATGTTCTTGAGCCTCAAGTAGGACCCGCTCTCAATGAAACGATCGCTGTTGTAGAAGTTGATCGAGTGCTTGGGATTGGGGATGCCGGCCTGGGCATAGTCGGTGACGCGATAGTCGCGCGAGTCGGCATTTTCCCAGCTCCACACCTTGAGCATGTCGCTACTCAAGTTGCTCTCGGTGCCAGTGCCATAAAGGCGCTCGTTGAGTGCGTTGTATATCTTGTTGCCCGCCACACCCTGGAAGAAAAGCTGGAGGTCGATACTCTTCCAGCTGGCGCTCAAGTTGAGGCCATAGCTCACTTTGGGGAAATTGTTGCCCAGCTTAGTTTTGTCGTTGTCGTCGATCACGCCATCGTGATTGATGTCTTCATATATGGCATCACCGGTGCCATAAGGATTGGCTTGTCCGCTCTTGGCATAACCAGGCAGGGCGGCATCGGCATCGGCCTGAGAGGCAAAGACACCCTTGTACTTGTAGCCCCAGAAGGTGAACAACGGGAGGCCCTCGTCGCTCATCACGCGGTCGCCATACACAGGTGCACCGCCATTGAGTGCTGTCAACTCATTTTTGATAAACGACATGTTGCCATCGATGCCATAGGTAAAGTCGCCCAAAGTGTTGTGATGACCAAGAGTGATTTCAACGCCCGAGTTACGCACGGTGCCCACATTGGCTTGTGCATCATAGCGGTTGCCCACCCATGCCGGACCTTTGACATAAAGCAGCATGTCCTTGGTGTTGCGAATGAATCCCTCGACCGTGAAGCTCAACTTGCCATTCCACAATGCGGCATCGATGCCGGCATTCCAAGTCTCGGTGCGCTCCCACTTGCCACCCTGGTTCACATAGGTGAGTATTGTAGCGCCATTGGCAATAGTCCCGTTGAACGGGTATCCCACAAAGGTGGGCCCCGAGGTGAAGATGGTCTGGTTGAAGGCATCGTTGCCAATCTTGTCATTACCAATCTGCCCCCAGCCGGCACGCAGCTTCAAGTAGTCGAGTGCAGCCCACTTGCCTTTGAGCCACGGCTCCTCGCTCACACGCCAGGCTGCTGCCAGCGACGGGAAGTAGCCCCAAGTGTTTTCGGGGAACTTGTTGCTGCCGTCGGCACGGAAGTTGAATGTGAACATGTAGCGGTCGAGCAGCGTGTAGTGGGCACGCCCCAGGAATGACAGGCGACGGGTGCGGCTCACGCCATCGCCAGCCTTGTTGGTGTTGTCGAGAGTCGTTTGGTTCAAGTACCAATTCTTTTCATCGGGATTGAGGATGCCACTGCCCGAGTTGCCAATACTGTAGTAGTTGTACTCCTCGGTAGTTTGGCCAACCATGAGGTTGAAGCTGTGTATCTTGTTGATATCAAACACATAGTTCACAATATTTTCCCAAGTGAACGTGGAATAGTGAGAAAGAGACCGCTCAAGGAAGTTGTTTTCCAGGTAATCTTTCACACTCACGTCGTGTGCGTCTTTGAAAAGACGGTATTTGAGATTCACCTCGTCGTAGCTGGCATCGGTGCGATAGGAGAAGCCCTTAAACGGGGTGAACTCCAGGTAAATGTCGCCAATCCAGCGACTGGTGCGGCTCTTGGGGTGCGATGTGTAGACCATGCTGAAGGGATTGGTGGCATTCTTGAAGTTGGAGGGTGCAGCATAGCGGCCACCCATGTCGGCACCGTTCACGTTCACTGCATTTTCGGGATAGTAAGCCAAGTCCCAGGGGGCCATTGCAATGGCAGCCGAGATGACCGAGGCGTTGGCCGACGAACTGTTGTTCATTGCGGTGCGCCCCATGCTGTACACGTAGGACAGATTCTCGCCTATCTTCAACCACGGCTTCAACTGGTAGGATGTATTGGCACGCAACGTGAAACGCTCGTAGTTGGAACCTATGATAGTTCCCTCTTGGTTAAAGTAGCTGGCGCTCATTGAGTAGCTGGTCTTGTCGCCACCGCCGTCAAACGACACATGATAGTTCTGAATGGGAGCATTGCTCTTGAACACTTCGTCTTGCCAATCGGTGTTGACGGCGCTGTAGTCAAGGCCTTGGATGCCATAATCGATGCCCTTGCGGGTGTAGCCGTCGATCTTGGCTATGGCAAAGTGCGGGTCGTTGCCCAGCTTGTAGGTCTGCAGCCAGCGGTTGAAGCCATATTTGTTATAGAAAGTCTGTTCACTCTTGGCAGCGTTTATGGCCTCATAGGTGTTGAAGAAATCGGAGCTGTTCATGAGCTTGAGCTTCTTCCAGCGGCTTTGAAAGCCATAGTACATATCGAGCGAGATGGTCGAGACCCCCTTCTCGCCTTTTTTGGTAGTGATCAAAACCACGCCGTTGGCGCCGCGGCTGCCATAGATGGCCGTAGCCGAAGCGTCTTTCAGTATCTCGGTCGACTCGATGTCGTTGGGGCTCAAGAACGAGATATTGTCGGTAATCACACCATCAACTACATAAATGGGGGCAGAATTGTTGACTGTGCCAATGCCGCGAATGCGCACCTCGGCGGCCTGGCCCGGCTGTCCCGACGAGGCATTGACCGTGACACCAGCCGCGCGTCCCTGCAGAGCCTGGTCTACACTGGCTGCGGGTGTCTTTTTCAAGTCTTTGGCACTTATAGTAGCAACCGAACCCGTAAGGTCACTTTTTTTCATCGAGCCGTATCCGATGACGACAACCTCGTCGAGCTGGTTGACATCGTCGCTCATCTCGACATTGAGGGTTGTAGTCGACGAGAACGGCCTCGTCTCATTTTTACAACCTATAAATGAGTACTCCAGTGCACCAGGCTTTTTGGCCGAAATGATATAGTGGCCATCGGCGTCGGTCACTGTTAGAATATTGGTTCCAGCAATTCTAACTGTAACGCCAATCATGGGTTGATGATCGGACGACGAGATCACGGTTCCCTGAATCTTGATTTGAGCTGCCGCAACAATGGGTAGCAACAGCAACAATAATGATAGTTTAAATTTCATCGAAGGTTATTCAGTTTTTGTTTCTTTTCAAATAAGTGATGCAAATATAAAATCAAGTCTTAAACTATGACAAGAAAACACGGAACAAAAAATACACCAAAAACTCACTTTTTTCATTTTACGGCATGCAGCAACTCGTCTTTTTATGTTGATTGTAAGGTAATTGCACAGCAATTGCAAGAATTAAAAAACCACACACAAGAGGGAATGTTTAAAATAATTTTTTTAACTTTGCAACAGCTCAACAACATTGGCCCGATGCAACGACTTTTCACCACAATAATCGCCACTGTGCTGTGCATGACAGCAGCAATTGCGCAGTTGCCCATACTGCGCAACTTCACAACCCTCGACTATAAGGCTGGCACCCAAAACTGGGCCATCGACCAAGCCGACAACGGCACCATGTTTTTTGCCAACAACAACGGCATGCTCACCTATGATGGCGACAAGTGGAAAGTGTGGCCCATGCCCAACTTCACCAATGTGCGATGGGTGCAATACGACAAAGCCACACAAAGGATCTATGTGGCAGCGACCAACGAGTTTGGCTACTTCAAAGGCGACCCCAAGTCACATCAATACCGCTATGTTTCGATTTCCAGCCGCCTACCTGTGCAGTACAAAACCTTTGGAGAGATATGGAAAATACTCGTCTTTGGGAAAAACAGGGCCTTTCAAGCCAAAAACCAGGTGTTCATCGTGGGGCGCAATAGCCGTGTCAAGACCGTAAACGTGCCACATCGCATAGAGAACGCAACGGCAATCGATGGCAAACTCTATATCTCGTGCATTGAGTGCACCTATGAGTACACAAGCGGCCGCCTCGTGCCGCTGCAAGGACTGCAAGAGCTCAAAGGCAAAGCTGTGCGAGCCATGCTGCCCCACGACGGGAAGACGTTGATAGTGACTGCCAGCGACGGGCTATATCTCTACGACGGGAAATCGTGCTGGCCCTATGTGCTCGACATCAGTAAGGCTCTCGCCGACAACCAGGTGTTTTGTGCGGCTGCCACTGGGCAATATATCGCCTTTGGCACCGTGCGGGCCGGCCTCATCGTCAAGGAACTCGCAACCGGCAGGAATTACTTCTTCAACAATATCACCGGCCTGAGCAACAATACTGTGCTGTCGCTCAAGTTTGACAGAATGGGCAACATGTGGCTGGGCCTTGACAACGGCATTTCCTATATCATGCCAGCGGCACCCTGCCGCGACCTGCTGGGCGCCAATGCCAGCATAGGCACGGGCTATGCCTCGCTCTTGCAAGGCAATCGATTGTACTTAGGCACCAACCAAGGTCTCTATGTCATCCCTTATCCCCTGCCCAACAACATCGACCAAACCAAACCCAACTATGTGAATGGCATTTCGGGCCAAATATGGAACATCAGCAATATCGACGGCAGCTTGCTGTGTGGTTGCGACCAGGGCGCCTACGCCATCGAGGGCAACAGCGCCACTCACATTGCCAGCACCCAGGGCACTTGGGGCTTCCTGCCCATCAAAGGGCACAAGGGCTATGTGCTGAGCTGCGACTACAACGGCTTTGTGATTTTAAAACAGGAAAACGGCGGCTACACGGTGCAAAACCGGGTGAGCGGAATCAACTTCTCTACTGGCGGTTGCATCGCCGACACCGACGGCAGCCTGTGGATGAGCCACTGGCAACGAGGAGTGTACCACTTCAGGCTGAGCAGCGATCTCACGCGAATAGAGCAACTACAGTATTTCAACAAGGGCAACCAGCTGCCTGCCGACGACAACAACCTGGTGTGTAAAATAGACGGGCAGGTTTATATCTCCTCGGCCGACGGCTTCAGGCGCTACAACCCCACAACCCGGCGACTTGAAAAAGCCAAGAACATCGACAGCATTTTCAATGAGTACGGAGTATCGCTGCGCATCATCGAGACGCAGCAAGGCGACCTTTGGGCCTACAAGCCCGGATACCTGGCCATTGCGCACAGGCTGGCTGGCGGCCGATACCAGATCGATCGCTTCACGATGGCCAACATTGTCGACCGGCTGCAAATGAGTTTGGGCCACCCGGGATCTCTCGGGCCCAATCTCACGCTCATGAACTATGAAAACGGCTTCTACCTGCTCAACAACCACTTTGCCGCCACGCGTCAATCGGCCGACGTGTTTATCAGGAGCATCTACAGCACCAACCGCCAAGACACGCTGCTCTACAGCAATTACCCTGGCCCACAAGAAACGAGCATAAAGATTCCCCACAGTCTCAACTCGCTGCGCATCGAGTATGTATTGCCCGAGTACCAAGAAGAGAAAGCCGTCGACTACAGCTACTACCTGGAGGGCTACGACGAGCACTGGAGCGCTCCCTCGACGGCCACCTCCAAAGAGTACACCCAGCTTCCCAAGGGCAGCTACACCTTTCATGTGAAAGCGCACGACCGCATCAATGACGTAACACGAGAAGCGGCCTTCAAGATAAGGATACTGCCCGCCTGGTACGAGACCTGGTGGGCCTACTTGCTGTATCTTGCCCTTGTAGTCGTTGCAATAGCGCAATTGCTGAAATACATGAAACGCCGCACCGACCAGAAGGTGGCGCAAGTGCAGATAGCCAAGGAGCAAGAGTTGAGGGCCAAAGAGGCGCAATTCCAAATCGAAGAAGAGAAAAAAGAAAAAGAGCTGATAAAGCTGCGCAACGAGCACCTGGAAATCGAGCTCAAGCACAAGTCGAGCGAGCTGGCCGACTCCACGATGAACCTGGTGCGCAAAAACGACATGCTGCAAGAAATCGACATGCAGATGGGCCAACTCGCTGCCGAAATCACCAAAGAGAAAAACAAAGCGGCGGCTGCAAAAATAATACGCGATGTGCGCAGGTCGATACAACGCAATATCACCGACGATGATAACTGGGAAAAATTTGAGGAAAACTTCAATCTTGTATACAACAACTTCCTCGACAAACTTGTAGCACAATTCCCGCTTCTCAAGCTCAACGACCGCAAGCTGTGTGCCTACTTGAAAATGGAATTGAGCAGCAAGGAGATGGCCGCACTGCTCAACACAAGCGTGCGCAGCGTGGAGACAGCACGCTACCGGCTGCGCAAGAAGCTCAACCTCGAGCAGGGGGAGAACCTCACCAACTTCATCAAGAACTTCGACACCAAGCAGAGCGGCACATGACCACTGCCCCACTGCCAGCAACCGGGCAACATTTTTTTTGGGGGGTAAAAAACGTGTTGTATTGTTCAAAACAATTATCTTTGTCCTACAAGACTTCTACAACAATGAAGAGCATTGAGATACCCGCAGTCCACATTGGCCAGCTGACGCTCCCGGCCATTGCCCAAGAACTAAAAAGCCAGGGGCGGCCCACGTGCATCGACGTCGTCAATTGGGCCAAATACGGCTACAAGCCCATGGTGAACCTCTATCTCGGGCACTCGTCGAGCCGCCTGTGGTGCCTGTTCAATGTGTGCGAGCAGCATGTGCTGGCCCGCAACACGGTCACCAACTCCAATGTGTGGGAGGACAGTTGCGTCGAGATTTTTATCGCCGACCAGGACGGACGCCACTACTATAATTTCGAAATCAACTGCATCGGCACGGCACTTGCGGCACGGCGCTGCAGCCAAGACGTGTTCCAGCTGTTGACCCCCTCTCAAGTGCAAAGCATAGTGAGGCTGGGCAGCCTGCCCCCCGAGCCCATCGACAAGCATGGGCCGGCGCTGTCGTGGCAAATGGCCGTGGGGGTGCCATTCTCACTACTGGGGCTCGACACAGTGCCGCCAGTGCTGTGGGGCAACTTCTACAAGTGCGGCGACAACACCGTGCAGCCCCACTACCTGAGCTGGGCCCCTATCGACACGCCCGAGCCCAACTTCCATCAGCCACAATTTTTTGGAAAAGTAATACTATACTAAACATGTACACCGCTCAGCAACTCCTGGCCATCGCATCGCATTTTGCCATAGATGGCGACCTCGTGCAAGTAAAACAATTGGGCGAGGGCTTTATCAACGACACCTTCACCGTCTACACCAAGGGCAACTCACCCAGCTATGTGCTGCAACACAAAAACAAGCACATATTTACCAACGTGCCTGACATGATGGACAACATCGTGAGCGTGACCAACCACTTGCGCGAGAAGGTGGTGGCAACCCACGGCAACCCGCAGCATGAGGTGCTCACGGTGATTGCTGCCACCGACGGCCACCCCTACTACCAGGACGAAGCGGGAGAATACTGGGTGATGACCTTGTATATCGACGGCGCAGTGACCCACAATCGCGCCGACAGCACCGAGCTGGCCTACAAGGGAGGGCTGGCAATAGGCCGATTCCAGTCGCAACTGGCCGATTTCGCCCAAGATCTTTATGAGGTGATTCCGGGATTTCACAACCTCGGGCACCGGCTGCAGCAATGGGACGAGGCACTTGCACGTGACCGTGCAGGCCGCCGAGACCTCGTGGCCCGCGAAATCGACTGGATCGAGTCGCGACGCGAGGCAATGATGCGCTTTCAGCAGCTTGTCGACAATGGCATCCTGCCCAAGCGAGTGACTCACAACGACACCAAGATAAGCAACATCCTCTTTGACCAAGCAGGCAATGTGATGTGCGTGATCGATCTCGACACCGTGATGAGCAGCACCTCGCTCAACGACTATGGCGACGCCATACGCTCCTATGCCAACACCGGATCGGAAGACGACCGCGACCTCGACAGGGTGTCGTTGAGCCTGCCCATGTGTGAGGCCTACACACGTGGCTACCTGCTGCAACGCCGCTCCACGCTCACCGACGCCGAGCTGCAGAACCTGGCCCTGTCGGCCCGCTTCATCACCTATGAGCAAGTGCTGCGCTTCCTCATGGACTACATCGACGGCGACACCTATTATAAGACGACCTACCCCGACCACAACCTCGTGCGCGCCCGGGCACAGTATGCCCTGCTGCAATCGATGGAGTCGCACTACGACGACATGCGGCATTTCGTAGATTGCTACAGCCGAAATAGCACGCTACCGCTGTAGCGCCAAAACTACAAAGGAAGCAGGAGACTGTGCCAAAATGTCACGTTTTGGCACAGTCTTTTTTATGGGCACACATCTTGCATAGGTATCAGGCAGAAAGGAGCCCGCGGAAACACGGGCAAAGATATAAAATTATGACATTCAACAACTACACAATCAAAGCACAAGAAATTGTTCAGAAGGCCGTTCAGCTATGCCAAGGCAACAAGAACCAGGCCCTTGAGCCTGTGCACCTTCTGAAGGCCGTGATGACCGAAGGCGATGCGGTTGTGAAGTTCATTTTCCAGAAGCTCGACATAGCACAAGCCATGATTGAGCGGCCACTTGAAGAGGAACTTGCCCGCCTGCCCAAGATATCCGGCGGAGAACCCTACTTGAGCAACGACTCAAGCAAGACCCTTGAGAAGGCCACCGACTATGCCACCAAGCAAGGTGACCAGTATGTGACCGTCGAGGCCATACTGATGGGTATTTTCCTCACCAGCTCTCCAGCATCGATCATACTGAAGAATGCTGGCATGACCGAAAAGGACCTGCAGGCTGCCATCGCCGAGCTGCGACAGGGCAAGAAAGCCACTGCCGAGGGAGCCGAGGAGCAGTACAACGCCCTCTCGAAGTATGCAATCAACCTGTGTGAGCGTGCCCGCCAGGGCAAGCTCGACCCGGTGATAGGTCGTGACGACGAGATACGCCGCGTGCTGCAAATCTTGAGCCGGCGCACCAAGAACAACCCCATCCTCATAGGCGAGCCTGGTACCGGCAAGACGGCCATCGTCGAGGGCCTGGCGCAGCGCATCGTGCGCGGCGACGTGCCCGAGAACCTGAAGCAGAAGCAAGTGTTCTCGCTCGACATGGGCGCCCTCATAGCTGGTGCAAAATACCAAGGCGAGTTTGAGGAGCGGCTCAAGGCCGTGATCAACGAGGTGACCAAGTCTAATGGCAACATCATCCTCTTCATCGACGAGATACACACCCTGGTGGGTGCCGGCAAGAGCGGCGGCGCCATGGATGCAGCCAACATTCTCAAGCCTGCCCTGGCCCGTGGCGACCTGCGCAGCATTGGCGCCACCACCCTCGACGAGTACCAGAAGTACTTTGAAAAGGACAAGGCACTTGAGCGGCGTTTCCAGGTGGTGATGGTCGACGAGCCAAGCGAGGACGACGCCATCGCCATACTGCGCGGCTTGAAAGAGAAATATGAGAATCACCACAAGGTGCGTATCAAGGATGACGCCATCATCGCTGCCGTGCAGCTCAGCCAGCGCTACATAAGCGACCGCTTCTTGCCCGACAAGGCTATCGACCTGATGGATGAGGCTGCCGCCAAACTGCGCATCGAGATGGACTCGGTGCCTACGGGTCTCGACGAGGTGACACGCAAAATCACCCAGCTCGAAATCGAGCGCCAGGCCATCAAGCGCGATGGCGACGCCCAGCGCATTGCTCAACTCGACAAGGAGATCGCCGAACTCAAGGAGAAGGAAAGCTCCTACAAGGCCAAGTGGAAGAGCGAGAAAGAGCTCATCAACAAGATCCAGCAGAACAAAATCGACATGGAGCAGCTCAACTTTGAGGCCGAAAAAGCCGAGCGCAACGGCGACTATGCCCGTGTGGCCGAGATACGCTACTCGCTATTGAAACAGAAACAAGACGAGAACAAAGCCATACAGGAGAAGCTCAAGGCCATGCAAGGCGACAAGGCCCTCATCAAGGAGGAAGTCGACGCCGACGATATTGCCGATGTAGTGAGCCGCTGGACGGGGATACCCGTGACCAAGATGATGCAGAGCGAAAAAGACAAGCTCCTGCACCTCGAGGAGGAACTCCACAAGCGTGTCGTGGGTCAGGACGAGGCCATCACTGCCATTGCCGACGCCGTGCGCCGCAGCCGTGCAGGCCTCAACGACCCGCGCCGCCCAATAGGCTCATTCATCTTCCTGGGCACCACTGGTGTGGGTAAGACTGAGCTGGCCAAGGCACTGGCCGACTACCTGTTTAACGACGAGAACATGATGACCCGTATCGACATGAGCGAGTATCAAGAGAAGTTCAGTGTCACCAGGCTCATCGGTTCGCCTCCAGGCTATGTGGGCTACGACGAGGGCGGACAGCTCACCGAGGCCGTGCGCCGCAAGCCCTACTCGGTAGTGCTCTTCGACGAGATTGAGAAGGCTCACCCCGATGTGTTCAACATCTTGCTGCAAGTGCTCGACGACGGCCGCCTCACCGACAACAAGGGCCGCACCGTGAACTTCAAGAACACCATCATCATCATGACCAGCAACCTGGGCAGCGACCTGATACGCGAGCGCTTTGAGCACCTCAACCAGGCCAACCGCCACGAGGTGATCGAGAAGACCAAGGCCGATGTGTTTGCCATGCTCAAGAAGCACATGCGTCCCGAGTTCTTGAACCGTATCGACGACATCATCATGTTCACGCCTCTCGACGAGGAGCAGATACAGCAAATCGTGAGGATGCAGATGCGCAACGTGGCAAAGATGCTCGCTCACAACGGCATCACGCTCAACACCACCGATGCAGCCATCAAGGTGCTGGCACAGGCTGGCTACGACCCCGAGTTTGGCGCTCGTCCGGTGAAGCGTGCCATTCAAGACCTGGTGCTCAACCGCTTGAGCAAAGACATCATTGGGCAGCGTGTGAACCGCGACAAGCCCATCACCATCGATGCCACAGCTGGCGAGCTCACCTTCAACAACTAAAGGCGCCACAAGCATCATTCATTAATACTAAAGTGGATTGCCCCCACACAGGGCAACCCACTTTTTTTTTGCTTTCGGCCAGCAGGCTTTACACAAATAGGCACTCAAGGTCGACCTGTAGTATATGGTTTTATAGCATCTATCAGCGTATTCCACACATGAGCCCTACCTTGCGGCATATTCATCATGCGCATGAACCACTCGGCTGAACAAATCTTGAAAAATTTCCTTCTCTCAACTTTTTGTAGACAGGGGATTACCACACACAGGTCAAAATTGCGGACAAAAGGCTCTATGGCCTTAAATGAAGTATGCAAAGAAGATTTATGTTAATTATTCATGTTGAAAGTTCTCAAAATACCTTTTGGTTACAAAATTAGCAACAAATTACTTAATGGCAACCCTGGGCAATGTTTACAGGGAGGTTTGGTTGCATGAAAAGAGAGCTAAAAAAGTTGTTGCGTGGGCGGTGGATGTGAAATAGCATAAAATTTTGTAATTTTGTGGCCACAATTGTAGAGATACACAATGAAGATAAAAAACAACATCTACATTCAGCTATTCACCACGTTTTTCAAGATAGGGTTGTTCACCTTCGGGGGCGGATGGGCCATGATATCGATCATTCAGCGCGAAATTGTGGGCAAGTGGCACTGGATTGAGGAGGACGACTTTCTCGACCTGCTGGCCATCGCCCAGTCGATGCCCGGCATACTGGCAGTGAACATATCTACCGTGATAGGCGACCGGCTGCGCGGGGTGAAAGGGAGCCTGGCAGCATCGATAGGCACAATCGCTCCCTCGTTTGTCATCATCTTGCTCATCGCCATCTTTCTCACGCCCGACACCATCAAGAACAATGCCACGCTCACGGCCATATTCAAGGGGATAAGGCCTGCTGTGGTGGCCTTGATCATCGCGCCAGTGATAACCACAGCCAAGAGTGCCAAGATAGGCTGGAAAACGATAGCCATACCGGTGGCGGTGGCACTGCTCATCTACTCCAAATGGGCCTACGTGTCAAACCCCATCGTCTACATCGTGCTGGGTGCTGTGGGCGGCTACATCTACTATGTGAACTGGGTGGCACCCACAGAGAGAAAGGAGGGCAAGCAATGACCGAGACCTATCTCAAGCTCGTGTGGGCTTACCTGAAAATCGGGTTGTTTGGCTTCGGTGGCGGCTATGCCATGCTCTCGCTCATCCAAAACGAGATAGTGGGCTCGAGCTGGTGCCCGCAAATCACCAACCAGACCTTTACCGACATTGTGGCTATCTCGCAGATGACGCCAGGCCCCATAGGCATCAACAGCGCCACCTACATTGGCTATGTGGCCTGCGGCAACAGTGTGCTCGGGTCGCTGGTGGCCACCATAGCCGTGGTGCTGCCGCCCTTTGTGCTGGTGCTCTATGCCAGCCACTTCATCACCAAGCACGAGAACAGCACCATCATCAAGGGGGCCTTTATGGGCTTGCGTCCGGTGGTGGTGGGCCTCATTGCCTCGGCAGCGCTGTTGCTCATGAACGGCGAAAACTTTGGCACGACCGAGCCCGACATCATCAAGTCGGTGCTGCTGTGCGCCGGCAGCTTCGGCGTGGTCTATTTCACCAAGATTCACCCCATACTGGTCATCATAGCAGCCGGCATCATAGGCTACTTCATTTTTATATAGAAGAATCATGAACTACGACGAAACAATCGACTACCTCTACAAGCAGCTGCCCATGTTTGAGCGGCAAGGCAGCGCCGGCTACAAGCCCGGCCTGGGCACAAGCATGGCGCTCGACGACACATTTGGCAACCCCCACAGGCACTACAAGTGCATACACGTGGCCGGCACCAACGGCAAAGGTTCGGTGTCGCACCTGCTGGCCACAACGTTGCAGCAAGCCGGCTACAAGGTGGGGCTCTACACCTCACCCCACATTGTCGACTTCAGGGAGCGCATACGCGTCGACGGCAACATGATACCGCGCGAGGCGGTGGTCGACTTCATGCAACGCTACTTCGACAGCCACTTCCAGGGCCGGCCCAGCTTCTTCGAGCTCACGTCGACCATGGCCTTCGACTACTTCAGGCAGTGCAAGGTGGACCTGGCTGTGATAGAAGTGGGACTGGGCGGACGGCTCGACAGCACCAACATCATCAACCCTGTGCTGAGTGTGATCACCAACATCTCGCTCGACCACACCCAGTTTCTGGGCGACACGCTCGCCCAGATAGCAGGCGAGAAAGCCGGCATCATCAAGCACGGCACGCCTGTGGTGGTGGGCGAAGCCGAAGGCGAAGTGCGCAAGGTGTTTCAAGACAAGGCCAGCAACATGCAGGCCCCCATCACATTTGCCCAAGACCACCCGATAGTGACTGCCGGGCACAGCGACGACGGCCGGCTACAGCTCGACACGGCAATGGGCCCCATCACCGACGAACTGGGCGGCATTTACCAGGTGCGTAACGCCAATACGGTGCTGCATTGCATCGAGGCCTTGCGCCAGCAGGGCTTCGACATCAGTGACGAGGCCACGCGATGGGCATTTGGACACGTCGAAGAGCTGTCGGGACTCATAGGGCGCTGGCAGACGCTGCAACACAAGCCCAAGGTGGTGTGCGACTCGGGGCACAACCTGGGCGCATTTGGCTACATTGTCGAGCAACTGCACCAAGAACACTACCACCACTTGCACATGGTGCTGGGGTTCATGCACGACAAAGACATCGACGACATACTCGACATGCTGCCCCGCGAAGCCACCTACTACTACTGCAACGCCCAGTCGCCCCGTGCCCTGCCGGCACAAGCCCTGAAAGAGAAAGCCGCTGCCCACCAGCTGGCGGGCAACAGCTACCCCACCGCGCAGGCTGCCTACAAGGCTGCCCTGCAAGCGGCTCGCCACGACGACTTCGTCTATGTAGGCGGCAGCATGTATGTGCTGGCCGAAATTCTGGGCCAGGCCAAAGCCCAATAGCAACCGGGCAGCAGCAACCTCAAGAATCAACGCACATAAAATCGAGTAGGAGGTAAACACTAATCATAGGT
>SAMEA3663095__coassemble_795_pt1 | contig 60534 bp, 87 predicted proteins | sample SAMEA3663095__metabat2_high_PE_002 | metagenome-assembled genome bin SAMEA3663095 (sample SAMEA3663095) | pig gut metagenome | biome: pig gut; feature: pig-associated habitat; material: faeces | place: France | collected 2012 | reverse complement strand
CCTGCCGCGGCGACCAGGCTGGCGCCGGCCAGGGCGACAGTCGTCATGATTTGCTTTTTCATTACTTGTTATTAATAAGTTTTACCATCGGGCCTCCTGTGCACTTGATGTGGCGCTGGCCGCGTGCACGCGGTGACCCATTAAGTTCTCTACGCCGGCATTGTCCGGTTCAGATTCTATGGGTGTGATCTCAGCCTCAAGGTGTGAGGCACCCCAAACTCATTGAATCGTGGCACAAATATACACATTTCCATTCACACTGGCAACCCTTTTTTTGTCTCCGCCACCCATTACGACTGTTTCACATTTCAAAAGGCCTTGGCCTTTAGCAAGCTGTATCGCTCAACCAGCTATGCAGGTCTCGTTGGGCTCTTCACGGGATTTTTCTCGGGCGCTTGCCAGAGCGCGGTCTTGGCTGCACAGTTGGGGCATGGCTGTACCGGGCGGCCAGCTTCACACCACTTGTAGTGCCCCGGCCCTTTTGGGCCTGTTTTTTTTGTTTTGCAGTGTCGCATTTTCTTATTAAGTTGGTTATGTAGTTGTACAGAAATTCCTGAAAGGCTTGTAATTAGCGAACTTTTAACGACTTAATCAGTATATAAATGAGGAAGCAAACCCAAATTTGGGGCACATTTAATTGTCTTAAAATTGTCGAATTTGCAGTTTTGTTTCCTTTTTATTGTCGAAAAATTTATCATTCATGGCAACGCTATCACTAACAGTCGTGCCGGGTAAGGCACTCAAGGACGGCAGACACAAGGTGCGCATCTCGGTTGCTCACAACAGTCAGACGCGCTACATCTTGACTGACGTCATACTCAACTCAACGAGGGAATGGAAAAACGGCAAGGTGGTCAAACGCCCCGATGCCTCATACCTCAACACAAAGCTGCTGCAACGCCTGCAAGAAGTGCAGCGCATCATCGATGAGACTCCCTACATCGAGGGAATGACCTGCGCCGAGCTTGTAGACTGCATCCTGCACGCACGTGCGAAAAAGATGCACACACTTCGCTCTGCCTTCGAGCAAATGATGGAGGTTTCTACTGCTAAATACACTACCAAGAACGGATACCGCAGCTGCTTCAGGGCTGTAACTTCGGTAATACCCGAAGACACGCTCATAGCGCACCTCACACCCATGATGGTGCAGCGTTTTATTAAGAGGCGAAGGGACGAAATAACTCCTATCACACTGCGTACTCAAGTGGCAATTATTTCTAAAATCGTTAAATTCTGTCAGCTGAACGGATACTCCGACTTCAAGGTGTCCCCAACAGAAGGGTGTTATAAAAGCACGGTTGCAGTGAGGCAGAACTGGCTCACTCCCGACCAGGTGCGCTTCATACGCGACCATGAGGACAAGCGCAAGTCCTTCCCTCGTGTACGCGACATGTTCATGCTGTCGTACTATCTCGGAGGCATCAACATCATAGACCTCGCACACATCGACTTCAATGAGTGCCGCAATACGTTGAAATATGTAAGGACAAAGACAGAGCGAAGGCCAAAGGTCAATCCCTTTGTTGAGTTTGATATACCTGACGAGGCAAAACCCATCATTGAGAAATACAAAGGTGCTGACGGGAAACTCTCCCTCTTCAATTGCGCGGACACTGAAATGTGCCACAATCTCGGCACGGCCATTCGCCGTTGCAGGAACGCCCTCGGTATGCCTAACCTCACCTTCTACTCTGCACGCAAGTCTTTCGCGCAACATGCTTTTATGCTCGGGGAAAGCGAAAGCATCATTGACTACGTGCTCGGTCACGCTCTTGGTGGCGGCAGGAACAAGATGCTCTATGCTTACATCAAGGTAACGCCGGAAATGGCAACGGCTTGCGTGAGAAAGGTGTGCGATTTTATCTCTTCCTCGAGAAATTTGTAGTATATTTGCAGTAGCATTTGTTCATTTGTCAGAATGAATTAAATGTTTGACTTGTGTGACACCTGACTGTGAAGCCCGGTGTCACTTTTTTTATTAAAAAAGTAGCACAAGGGCGAACCTTATGCTACTTCATCGGTAATGGTTAGGTGTAACGCAAGAATAATCGTGCTGTTGTGAAAATGCGTTGCGCCCCTGTCTTTGCCCGGCAGGGGTTTTTTAGTACCCGCTCAAGTCAATCTTCAGCCCCAGGGTAGCACACAGCTTGTTCAGTATGTCGATGCTCACGTTGTACTTTCCGTTTTCTATCTTCGTTATGTTCTGATACGACACGCCGCTCAGCTCTGCAAGCTCACGCAACGTCAAACCCTGCTTCTTGCGCGCCTCAGCGACAAGTGCCCCGACACGCATTCGGTTTATTTTCGATGCCGTCTCGTTGCCACCCAGCATATCAGCATGATACAGCCTCAACCAGTCTCCGAGCTCTCTCATCGCGGCAGCAGCATCGAGCGGTGTCATGTCGTCCAAGGGCTTGTACTCGACACTCTCACGGAATGCACCCTCCATGAAGATAAACACCATGTTGGTCTTCCGGTCTGCTGCAACCACCCATCCCTCGCGTTCTTGTGATGGCGAAAGGACAAAACGCTGAGGATCGTCCGGTATATCTTTGTACTCGCCGAGGCAGGTGATGTCGACATTCTTAACGTCGTCATGTGACGTGATGAACTCCGTCGCCTGCTTGTTAGACATGATGCGCTGTAGGGCGTCGGTCTGGTTCCAGGCTGCTACTTTCGCGTTGATTTCGTCTCCATCGTTGAATACTATCACTACTTTGTACTGCTTCATTTCGATTCAGAAAACTCTCTGTCTTTAAACAATTCTGCAAGGCCCGACAGCTGCTTGTAACGCAGCAGCTCATCAGCGTCCATGCCGATTTCTTTCATGATCCACGCGTCGCTCATGCCGGCCTTCTTCAACTCGCTAACGATGTTCATCATCAACTCAATCGAGTGCGAGCCCCTGGCGCGGTTGTGGCGAATGGTACTCGCCATGCGGTTGCTCTTGTCCTTGTCGATGATGCTGCACGGCAGCTTGCCGCCCTCGCGTTCATATATGTCTCGGTGCAGCAGCATGGTGGTGTAGCGGTGATAGCCGTCCACTATCTCGTACTTGCCGTTGCCGAGAGGATAGACCACTATCGGCATGGTATATCCGTCCTCCTTGATGCTCTCATAGAGCAGCTTCATCTCGGGTGGCGCCACGTGGTTGGGGTTGTAGCTGTTAGCCTGTATGTCCTCAATCGGGATTGCTTTAATATTATAAACTGGTGATTTCATAAGTCTTTGTATTTTTCTTGTATTGCTTTACGTCTTTTCATCTCGTCCTTTGTCAACGAGAAACCCATGTACTTGCAGAGGTGGTCGTTCTTGATGATGCAGATGCACATGCGCTTGTAGGTCGGTATCTCCTTGAACTCCTTGATGTCGATGTCGTCGAGGTAGTCCATCCTCACTGGTTTCTTCGACGTCTTGTAGTTGGTGTGGTCGGAGACCTCGATGTTCACGCCGGCATCACGCAGCTCCTTGATGGTCTCATCAGAGAGACAGCCACCGCGCTCTTTCCAAAACTTGATGCTCACGCCGAGTTTGTAAAGGTAGTTCTTTCTCGTTTCCTCGGGTAGGGTGTCGAGCAGGAAGTACATATACTGCTTCCACGTGAAGTGAGGCGGCTTGGTAATCTTCTTCCAGCCCATAGCCGTCGTGCCTCCGTACAGCCCAGTGAAGTTGACTCCGTTGACCCTGCCCACGAGCAGCCCCCACGTGTCGGGTTCCAGCACCTTGTAGAGCTTCAGCGCGTCCTGGGCGCAGTCGTTGAACGGCGATGCTACACGCATTTTCGACAACGGCACACCTGCCATGTACATGAGGTCGTACACCTTGTTGTAGTCGTAGCCGAAGCGGGCGTTGGCCGTCCATACGTCCTCAACAGCCCAGTCGAACAGCGGATAGGCGTTGACCAGCTTGTCGGTGATGACGGTGGTGTAATTCCTTCCCTTGTATTCGTTGACCGCCATCCGTCTGTTCATCGTGCGCCAGCGGTTCAGCGACTCCTGCGTGCGGATGCCGATGAGAAAACATACCTTCTTGTCTGGATATACCGCCTTGCCGAACTCGATGTTGAACTCGTAGTCGCTTATCTCGTAGTCGAAATTCCACGGAAAGTTGTCCTCGTTGATTACATATTTCGTCGGCATCGGTCTGCACCAAATGTCCTTTTCGCTGAGCTTCCACGGCTGCCAGTAGGCTTGAAACATGGACGTGGAACATTGGGCCTTTACCGGCAGGCAGACACGGAAGCCGTCCACGCCGTCCGGCAAGGAGTTGAACACCCTGTCTACATACTCGGTAGTCTTGGTGTACTGCGCCTCGTAGTCCATGTGGTACACAGCCAGCCTGCCAAGGTTTCCCGTGCGCTTGGCGTAGTCCATGGTGATGGACAGCAGCACGCCGCTGTCCTTGCCACCGCTGAACGAAACGACCACCTTGTCGAACTCGCTGAACACGAAGTCAAGACGCTTTATCAATGCTTCATATACGTTCATAAGTCATTTTTAATCTGTTCTTTTGTCGCTTTCTTGAAGTACTCGCTCATCGTGACCTTCTTGCTGATATTGCGGTCTATCAGGCTCTCAAGCCCCACATTGCCGGTCAAGTCGTAGTAGAGGCAGTCTCGTTCCTGGCCGGTGCGGTATGTGCGTCTCGTCGACTGCGTGAGCAGTGCATAGTCCCACACTTTGTCGAAGTAGATAGTCACGTTGTAATCTTGCAGGTTGAGGCCGAGAGAGTCTTTCTGATAAGACAGCACCAGGCAGCGAGGGAAAGCCTTCTCGCACATCTCCCTGCTCTTGATGTACTTGCAGAAGATAATCGTATGCTCGGGCTCGACCTCACTCTCTGCAAGTATTTCACGCACCTGCTCGAATTTGCTTGCGGTGCAACAGTAGGCGTGCTGCATCTTCTGCGTCATTTCGAGGAAGATGTTGTTGTTGCGCCACTCCAGCATCTCATCAGTGAGGAACTCTTCCTTGATGCTCTGATATTCCGCGAGGCTGTCCTCATCTATGCAGTATCTGCGGTAGCGGTAATTCTGCGAGATGTTGAGCTGAAGGTCTGCCCTGAACACGTAGTGACGTATAAGGGAGTAGAGGTAATCCACGTTCTCGTAGCCCGAGATGTACTCTTTCGTGTAATATCTGTACCCGTCCGTTTTCGTGATGCGCGTTATCTCGCAGAATGTCTTCTTGAATTGCGAAAGCGTCATGTTGAGGATAAGCGGGGAAAGGAACTCCATCTGCGACCACACGTCGAGCAGGTTGCGGCTGATGGGCGTGCCGTTGAGGATGAGCTTGTACTCCACACGCCTGCCGATTTCAAGCAGCCTCATCGTGCGCTTTGCACCTGCATTCTTGATTTTGAGCGACTCGTCGACGACAACGAAGGGGCACTTGTACTTCTCAAGCTCATCTATCACTTCGAGATAGATGCGGTCGCTCTGTCCGATGCTCTCGACACCAACGAACTTGGAGGGCATCTTGAAGCCTCCCTGGTTCTCCACCTCAGCGGTGATATGCTTCTTGCGGATCGTCTGCAACGGGCCCACCCACAGCACAAAGTCGCACGGGGAGTTGTTGACGATATCCACCGCAACCTTCGTCTTGCCCGTGCCGGCATCCATGAACAAGGCACCTACTTTCCAATCGTCGAGGTACCGCTTTGCGTCCGCTTGATACTGCAAATCTTCCATGTCTATCTCTTTAATGAATTAATAACGTTGCTTTCAACAGGTGCTACCGGGAAGGGCTTTATCACCTGCGTGATGGTCTGTGCCTTGCGATGCTTCATTGAATCGTCGAAAACGCACTGCTTTCTCGGCTGGATCCCTTCCTTTCTCACAAGCCACGACGCCACCCAGTAGTACGATCCGAACTTGTAGTCCTTATCAATGCCTGCAAGCTGTGATACCGGTATGCGTATTTTTCTCCCGTCTATAAGCTTCGCCGTATAGCAGCGAGGTGAGATGAGCTTTAAGTCTGTGAGCATAATAGATGCGTATCTCATATCTCTTCGAGTTTAGGTTCCATATACGCCTTTTGGTGGTAGTAACCCACCCACACTTTGCTGGCCTCACTGGGAGTCAGCTGGCGCTGTGGCCACCCGTCGGCAGGTGCCAGCGCGAGGATTTCCTGCCGGAGGTCGGTGTTGCGCTGCTTGTTGAGGTCGAACCTCCACACGCTTGTGGGGTCGAGAAATAATTGGTCAAGCTGTGTCGGGCTGAAACGTGCCTCGTTGCACATCTCGACGACGGCCCAAAACCTGCCAAGCAGGTAAAATTCGTTTGTGTTGTTCTTGTCAAGTCCCATGATGTTTTTTCTTTAAATCGATTATTATGTTGTTCTGCTTAGGTTCAATTCTTTCGGGTATATGATGCTCGATCGACACAGCGATGAAGTCTCGCCACTCCTTTGTAACCTTGTTGACGATGAACCGCCTAATCTTAGCCTGATGCTGGAAGATGTGTGAGTAGAATGTGCTCACGTAAATCTCCACTCCGTTGTCCTCGAAATGGTAGCCATCCGGCACCCTTCTCCGTGTGCGGTTCTGCTCAATCGTTACGTACCCCTCATTGTATTCCACGCGGCGGTACTTGACGCGCTGAGCGGTGGCAAGGATTTCATTCTCTCTTAGTTGGCAGACATCCATCGCTCATATTCTTTGCGGTCGCTTGTCAAGAACTCATCGAGCTCTTTGAGCGTCTCGTCGCTAACACGGGGCAGTATTCTGTTGCCCTGCATGGCGTAACGCGCCTGGACTGTGTAAAAGTGCCTTGTGTATGAATTTGGCATCTGCCACGAGAAGTAGGAAATCATGCGCTCTTCCTTCTCATTTTCGGGGAAAAAACCCACCTTGAGGTAGCAATTCTTTCCGCAGGCGGTGAAGTAATCAGACTTCACCTTGTCAAGGTTCTCCATTGTGTACTCGCCGAGGTCAAACTCGATGTACTCGGTCTTGCCGTTGTGACTGTAAATTCTTACTTTCATTTCTTTAATTGATTAATGATATTATTAGTTACAGGTGATTTCTTTTCGGGCTTGTAATGCCGGATAACAACCCTCTGCATGTTGCCCTTCTCGTCGAACCAGGCCGTCTTCTTTGACGACCATTGCAGGTTCTTCTGCTGCATTATCCATGCGCTGATCCACCAAGCGTCGCTCTTGACCACCTCGTAGTCGCGTGCCAGCACCTGACTTTTCGGGATTATCGCCTCGTTGCCGGCAAAGTCGACAGCCTTATAGGCCTTGTCGCTGATGCTTACAAGGCTGTCGAGCCTCACCGATACACACTTGGTAATCATTGCTTGCTGTTGAGGTTGTTGAGGCGCTCCCTGGCGGCTTTTGTTATTGCGGTGTACTCTCGCACGTCGTACTTGTAGAGAGGCACACCGAAGCCTGCTGCAAAGGCGTAGCAAGCGTCAAAATCGCCTTGGAACAGTACAGGTCCGTCCTCGAACTCTTTATTGAGCTCGCAAGATGAGCCCTGTGTTGCCGTTCTCACTCGTCTGTCGCGCACGCAGAACCATGCGTTGCATTCCGTTGTGTAGGTGTCAATTGCTAATAAGTACATAGTTTAATTTGTTAAGTTATTTGTACATCACAAAGGTAAGTAAAATTTTCCTTGTACGCAAATTTGCGCACAAGAATTTTTCAAGAAAAATCATTTTTTTCGTGGTTGCCTTCACAAGACAACCCCCTGCTCATCGAGAGTGGGGGCTGTGTAGTTAATATGATACAGACAGTATCGATAAAACGTTAAAATACGTGAACTAATTTGGAAATGAAATGACAAACAACTACTTTAGCATTAACAATATACATAACTATAAAAATGGATATATTTTCCATCGGCCGCCCTGCTTGTGAAAGTAGTGCGGTTTTTTATTGTGCAGGACGTTTCGTCGTGATGCTTAATTCATACCCGAGATGGTCGAGCAGGCGCTGTACAAGCTCGATGCTGGCAGAGTTGTACCCCTGCTCGATGTTGACTATCGTTGTTTTCGACACGCCAGTGGCATCAGCCAGCTGACGTATGCTCATGCCGCGCTCCAGGCGCAGCGACTTGATTGTTTCGTTAATCTTCATTTCTCAACAAAATAGATTGGACGGTTCTCGTCGCTGCCACAGAATGTAGGAACGTCGAACCAATCGTTTTCTGGGTAGCAATGGGCAGTTACATTGCACTTGCTGTCGCAGAGCACATAGGTCCCTCGCAGCTCTTGCTCCCTTGGTTTAATAAAATTGTTGTAATTGCACTTTGCTCCCTCCTTGTCGTCGCCGTAGAGTCGTGGTATGATCACCTTGGTGTAGTGGTCGTAGGCGGTGACCAGGCTCACCTCCACCTCTCGCACCAGGGGCTCGTTAGCCCTGTCCTCGGGGTTGGTTACCAGGATTGTTTTTCCCTCCATGGACTTTGCCCTCTCGAGGGTCAAGATCTGATTATTTTCAATGATTTGTTTTGCAGTCATAATGATTTGACTTAACCGTGTTGTCGAGGGCTTTAGTTGTTATTAATGCCCGCCAAGCGGGGGCACGTCGTGTTTATGATAATTTTTTATAATCTTCGGGCATGCAAACATACAAGCCATGATAGTCGTATGCTGTGTAGCAATGCACCATTCTCACATCGTTGGCTTCGGGGTCGAGGCCAAGACGCTCACAAGCCTCGGTAAATTCTTCGTCGTCGTCGGGAGTGAGCTCGATGAAGTCAGTAACAATGTTGATTATGTCGTTAATGATTTCGAGGGCTTGTTTGTCGGTCTCGATAAGCCACGGCTCGGCATCGGAGTCGTTCCAAACGTTCACCAGCGCGCCCTTAAAGCGGCTGCAAGCCTCCTTTATTATCAAGGGGTAGGCTGCCCGCTTTTCCATGTCGGAATAGTAGGGGTCGTAGTAGTCCTTATAGTATTTGTCGAGCTCTGCGTCGCTCGTAATTAGTTCAATTTCTACTCCCCAAAGGTCGGCTTCTATTTTGTAGCTTTGGTTGTTAATTTTCTCGACGGACATCTCTAATTTTTTATATTCATTTGTCATAAAAAACCGCTTAACCGTGATGCGTTAGGGCTGTATTTTTAATTTTTTGTTGTTAGTTGTTGTTAGTCGTTAAATCACTTGACCTCCTTGTTGTCGACAAACACGCGGTGGTGTTTTGCAAGCTCCTCGACGGCCTGGGCGCCAAAGCGCCATCCGGGAGCTGAGTAGAACATGTCGCAGTCCTCAAGGAACTCGGCATCATAGTAGCGCCCGTATTTCTTGATCCTCTCGAAGTCGGCCTTGTCAATTTGGTGCGTCAGTGTGAAAGTGCCGCTTTGGGGGCAGGGGCGCGTCAGCACCATGCCGGTCAAGTCCACATCGTGCGGCTGGCTCTCGCAATGGAAATATATCGCCCCGTTGGCTATATTTTCGCGGCGCTCTTTAGCTTGCTGTTGGCGCTTAAACTCGGGCGCTGCCATCTCCTTGAGCGTTGCCAGGTCATGCTTTGTGACGATAAAATATTTGTCGTCAAAGTTGTAAGCGTTCCTATCCCAAAAGTACGTCGATACCTTGTGGCAATCGACCTTGTAGGCGGCTGTGAAGGTGTCCAGTATCTCGCGGGCTTGGTCGTTGAAAAATGCCAGGTTGTTATCCTCGTCGGCATCCCAGCCGTAGATTGATACGATGTCACAGTAGGTCGCGATGTGCACCTGAGAAAAGTCGCAGGTGTTGGCCTTTGCCCGGGCAGCTTCAACCTGCTCTGCGATGAACGATTTGTAATCCTTATCGTAGTCCTTGTCGAGCATGATAGCGGGCTCTCTGTTAAAGTCGTATTCGACCCCAAAGGCATCGGCGGCCTTCTTGCTAAGGACTGCCACGGGTATGCGACAATCCTTATTAAGCATCTTGTACTCGAGGGTTACTGGGTACCATACCCCTTTAAAATTGATTTCGGCATTAACGAGGCCTGAGTTCTCGAAGCTGTCATATGTTGACAGCCTCTCAAGGTTGAACATTGAAGGAGTGCTAAAACGCACCTCGAAATTTCCGTAGCTTTTAGAAATTGCTTTCATAACTGTTGTTTTTAGTTGTTAGTATCTTTAAATCTTACATTGCAAATATAGCCCTTTATTTTTAAATGTACAAATATTTTGGTACGTTTTTTGGCGAAAATTTGCTTTTTAACGTTTCTTGCCAATTCAACCGTGATACAAAGAAAAAAACGCTGACCACCCCTCACGGGCAAGCAGCGCTTCATCTAATTAACCTAAACAACTATTATGAAAAAACTACCTGATAATCTTCTTGACCTTCAAAATCCCGTACACGCCACCACCTATGAGCAGCAGTGCCACAGCAGCAAGCAGCCAGCCGCCGAGGTTCATCTTCAAGCGCTGCCACCGTGTGAGCTGCTTCTCGACCTCCTTAAACTCTGTCTTGGTGATTGTCACAGGTCGCTCTACAACTTTGTTGCTATGCACGGTGTCACAGCGATACACCACGCGCGAGTTGTCGACGATCCGCACGGCATTGTGATACACCGTGTCACCTTTGGTGTAGACAAACACGCTGTCGCGCGTGTAGCTGTGCAGGGTGTCGTGGCGCACCTGGTAGCGGTATACGGTCGTTGTGTCGTGCACGTATGCCGGCACCTGCTCCAGCACCCTGGTCGTCCTGCACGAGCACATGAGCAGCAGCGTTGCAACTGCTGCGATGATGAGGGCGGTGACGCCTGCACGCCTTTCATGCTTCCTCCTGTTGTACTCTTTCATTGCACTAAGGATTAAGTCCTGGTTTGTACTTCCCGCGCACGCAGGTGAGGCGGTTCCGGCGGTTCCGGGGTCCATATGACACGTGTATCCAGTCGGGGCCGCCTTTGCGGTCGGGGTACTCGTTAATTACTTGGTCGTAGGGCAGACCGAGCTCGATGATGAGGTCAAGCAGCTTGCGGTTGTCCTCCGGGCGGTCGCTCACGGTGTGGATGTCGGCTGCCTGGCCGATTACGTGCTGGCTCGATGCAGCCCCGTGCACGGCCTTGTTGAGCTGCGGGCTACGGTAGCCGCTGGTCACGATGATTGGCGCGCCCCAAGCCTCGCGCAATGGGTCGAGAATGTGCTCGACCAGGGCGGTGAGGTTGGCCTTGACGGCATCGGTAGGCTCGTTGTCGATGCCAAGTCTTTTTGCTGTTGCGCTGCGCGTGAGTTCACGCATGGTGAAATACTTCATGATTGTTTGTGTTTGTGCTGCTGAGGCCCGCTCTCCTCGTTAACAGCGGTTGTGTCTTCGCCTGAGCGGCGGCTGTTGAGCACCTCTTCGAGTTCGTCGCGGTCAATGTCGAGGTGCCTTGCTGTCTTGTCGACCATGACGTTTTGCAGCAGCTTGGCCCATCGGGCGCCGTTGCAGCTGCTCATGTTCTCGAGGATGGACCAACCCTGCCAAAATATCACGCCTCCTGCGCTCAGCTTGAGCGCATCGAATGGCATCGAACTGGTGACGTACATGTGCAGGTAGTAAGCGAAAATAAGCAGGGCGTAGACCTCCATGAGCGTCACGATTGTCCCTCCGAAGTGGTGCGACTTGAGTTTTGCCGTGTCGGGGTTGGTCAGCCTCGGCAGCACCTTGCGTGCCCTGCGTGCGAGCATCAAGGCGCTGAGGCAGTCGGCCAGCACGGCTGCGGTGCACAGCAGCACGTATGGCAGAGTAGGTGCCAGTGCGGTAGCAAGGGCCCCGAAAAGCGTGAAAAACACTCGTCTTATGTTTTCGATGTTCATTTTATAGTCAATATTTTATCATCACTTAGTCCTTGAATTTAACCTTCATGTAAAATGGGTGACGTGTGTTGCCAACATTGTACGTTGCTCCGACCCTAACGATTTCTACTTCGTTCGTGTCGTTGTTGATGTCGATTTTAGTCATAGTCTTCTATGATTTGCGGTGTTTCCTGCACAACATCTTTCTCTTCGGGAAAAGCCTCGTAATACTCATCATCGCTCATTGCTTGCAGGGCGTTGATGCTGTCGCGTATGTCCTGCCTGCGCTTCTGCCAGCCCGTGTGTTCGCTCACGTCGCGCCCCTCAAAGGCTTTGAGGGCGATGTAGTCACTTGACTGAAGCTCTTCTTTGAGCTGCTGTATTTTCTGTGTTCTTGTCATAATTATGTGTTGTTTATTTGTTTCCATGTCCTTGTGGCTCCCACGACCACGCCCACGTAGACCTTGCCGCTGTCGTCGATTTTCAACTGGCCGTCAAAGCTCGGCTGCGACAATAGGGCTGGTGCTGGCACCGACCGCCAAGCCGCATCGGAAAATGTCGGCACAACGGGCGTGCTGTGGTTGTTCACGTCAAGCGGCGTCCACCACTCCCCACGTGCATCGTCCCAGCACTGGCCGTTACAAAAATAGCGAGGATTGATGTTGCAAACGCAATGGAGCGTGTGCTGGTGCATAGAGTGCATTTTTATCTTCGCCCCAGGGGCGATGTCGCAAAACGCGTTAGCATTGAAAGAAATGTAGCTCATCGTATATCTTCCTGCCTCAAGTTCAGTGCGGTCGCTGCCCATAATGCCCTCGATGCCCATGTCGGTGCCGTCGGCCTTGGTAATCGAATACACCTTGATAGCAACCCACTTTGTTACTCGCCACTTGCCGCCCGAGACTTCAAAGTCCACGTCGATAATGCCGTACAGATTACCAGCACCAAACGACCCAGGGCCAATCGTCACCCAGTCGCTTGTGTCGTTCGTGCCAGTCAGCAGCCCGTCGTCGGGGTCGTAGGCGTAGTTGCCTGGGAAGTGGTAGGGTTTGCTGCCAACTGTCGCCTTGTCGAACTTCTCTATTACCCAGTCTTTTACGTCGATTGTCTTAGCTATATTCGGCCGTTGGAACGGCAGAATGGCCTCGGTCATGTGGGCATCTTTAACTCTGAACCTATTGTCGTACTGCAACACAGTTACATCTCTGTCGTATATGCGCAAAGCCCACAAGTCTGCAAAGTAGCCATATTGTGCTCCACCCCTGATTGCAAGCCAGTCGTCGCCAGCAAGCCAGCTGTCGCTTTTGTATTCCTCGCGCTGTTTTTCCGCCACCAAACGTGAGCACTTGTCATAGAGCCTTATCACGCCCGTCTTGCGGTTGATAACGACAAGGAACCTATCCCAGCAGGTAACTACACTTCCGTCTACCACATAGGTGAAACCGCTGCCTTGATCGTACTTTTTCTGGTCGCTCGAGTAGGAGAGCTGGCCACTATACGATGTGGTCAGAGCTCCGTGATTGTTCCCGAACATGATCCTGAAGTAACACATGGCCGCCGTGTTGTTATATTCGTTGAGGCCGCCGTTGATTTGTCCACAAACCTCCAGCGTGATAACGTCTGAGGCCTCAAGCAGTTCTATCTGCCTTGCGTTCAGACGGTAGCAGAAGCCGCTGCCGAACGACGAGTGCGACTGTGCGCTGTCCATGAGGCGTTGGTTAACATAGTCGTTCACGCCTTTTTGGCTCATCACCTTGTCGGTGGCCGTGCCCGTGGTCTGCGCAATGCTGTCCTTGTCGAGCTTGTTTTGCAGCGCTTCTGTGTTGCTGTTGACCGCCTCGTTGATTGTGAGCCCAGCGCCCTGATCGAGCAGAAAGTCTGCGCCAGTCAACTGAATGTTGCCGCCGCCGAGCAGCGACTGTCCGTTAACAGTTTTGATGTTATCGATGTTATGCAGCGTCGTGCCGTCACAGCGATAAGTCGTGCCTGATGCTGTGTCAACGAACAGGAAGTCGTCGGGCATGGGAACCGTGTCAGTGACCACTACGTTGTCATATTGGGCGCCAACATAGAGCTTCTTTGTCGCTGTATTGAAGCAGTACGCGCCAACTTCCAGCCCCTGTGGCACCCCATTTATGTTTATTACCGTGCCTTTGTATATTTGCTTCGTTTCTAAATTATCATCGATAATACGCGTTGCCTTGTCGCCAGCTGTGAGCTTGTTCTGCTTGGCAAGTGCTACGTTGGTGATGCGGTCGACAATGCCCTTGCCGCCCACTTCCTGCCACTTGCTCCACGTGTGCAGCGTGCCTGCTGCTGTGCTGTAGGCATAGGTGCGCGAGTACTCATGCACATCGTGATTGTGCACTTTGCCCGTAAACGTGCCGTCATCGTCGAGCACGAAGTTGGTGTTGAGCACCTGCATCACAACGTGCCGCAAGTTGTCGCTATACACCCATAGCACGCCCACCTTGACCGTCACTGTGCCCTTTGATGTCGTTAACGTGTCGAGCACGGTGTAACATGCAGGCTTGCCCTGCAACATGTCGTCGGCAGTGCACAGCTTGTCGAGGTCGGCGAACATCACCTCGCCGTGTGCTGCATCCAGCTCGTTATGCAAATTAGTAATATCTTCGCGCAAGTCATCTTCGACGGAACTAAGAGCTTTATATAGTTCGCTGATATGTTTCACTTGTTCAGCCGTCATAAAGCCGCTCTGGCTGTCTGTTGCTATCGGCACACTCACGGTTATGGCATCGTAGCCCTTCTGCTTGATGGTCAAGGTTGCCGTGCTGCCAGTGACGTCGAACGAAACGCTCTGCAACACGGAGTTGGCAATGTCTGTCTGCATGTTCTCCAATTTCGCTTTTACAGCAGTGTAAATCAGGTCTCGCAGCACGGAATAGGCTATTTTCCTGCCTCCAGCAACCTCAAAACAATCGTTGTCAGACAACGTCTGCACGCCTGTCAACTGCCCGATGCTCCTGCTGTTCGTCTTGATCGACGACAGCACTGCATTGATGACGGATTGTAATTCCTGCTCAGTCATAATTAATTATATTTCACGGTTAATATTCTCTGTTGTACTGATGTCAGCACTACGGTAAATCTTATCTGCATTCCCATCGTCGATGCGACGTATTACAGCCTGGTTGAGAGCCTCGATAGTGGGGTTAATGAACTGTGCCTTGCGCAGCACCTGCGTGAACACGAAGCTGTCTAAGCCGTCAATGAGGGTGTTGAGGCTCGGCACCTCAGTATCGTTGCGCACATAACGCACCCCGTTGAAGTACACATACGAGCATGTAAGCAGCCTGTTGAGCATCTCACCGTACCATACAGGCACACCAAGTGCACCGCCCAACGTGAAGGTCTTGGTGAGGTAATCGCTCGCATACAACTCTATCAAGTCCTCGCGCTGCGTGTTGAACTGCTCATTCGACACGCCGAAGCCCCAACCGCTGTCCTTGAATCCTCCAGGCACACGGAAATCGAAGAAGTAAATATAGTTGTCGATGACCGACACCACGTCCTCGCGCTGCTTGTTGTCTTTGAACCGGTACTGAATGAGCGTTGTCCTGCCCAGGGCGATGGCATCGTCGGTGATGCGGAACTCGTCGCTGGTGCTGCCGCCGATGGTGACGGTGTAGTGCCCCGGCGTCATGCCCTTGAGCACGGTGAAGTACACCGTCTTGTCTTTGTTCATGTCCCACTGCATGAACACGATCGTCCACAGCGATGCGCCGGTGTGCGCGTCGTTGATGGTCGCGGCCGGGGCATCCTCGCCCTTGTCCGCCATCACCTGTATCATGATGTGGTCGGACGTCGCCCACACCTGCGTGTAGCGCGAAGGCAACCCGTCCGACTGGTTGGCGTCGGGGAAATGCAACGGTGTAAATGGGCTTATCTTCATAGCGCGGTTATATCTTTAACGATTAATTTGTAGTCTACCCCGTTAAGACGGCCGAACCTGCACTGCGCCTCCTTGATGAAGCCCTTGTACCTGTATCCGTTGTAATCAAGCTGTACAAGCGCGTTGAGGTCGTCAGGCAGTTGCATGTCGTCGGTCTTGAAGTCCAGCTCTCCTGCGGTGAAAAGGTTGTCGCCCGCAGCGATGACAATGTCGGTCAGGTCGTTGTTGCCGTCGCTGCTGGTCATCGTCAGCGTCACGGCCGAGCCGTTGCCCAGCGCGGCGATGAAGCCCTTATTGTTGCTTGCGCACACACTCGGGTTGAAGGCGTCATTGTTGCTCGGCTGGTAGGTGTTCAGCCCCGTTGACGTGTCGTATGCGTAGTTGATGAAGAATACATCCTCGTCGGCCTTGTCGTCGGTTGTCTCGCTCTCGCTCTTGCGGGCAGTGAACTCGATGCCGTAAGCGTCCGCTCTGAACTTACTGATAAGCGAAAGCTTCTTGTCGGTAAGCGAGAAGCCGGTGGAGTAGTAGTTGGTGAAGTTCTTCTCCAGTCGGCCGTCAATCTCGCCGTACTCCTTTTTCGAGTAGCCGGCCTCCACAGTGGCATAGATGAGGTCGTCGACAACGCTGTATTTCACGTCGCTCACATTCTCGACAGTCTTTGCCACGCGGTCGACGAAAGCGGCGGAGCGGTGCAGGAATTTCAACTCAGACCCGTCAACGCGGTAAGTGTACCCGAACACGGCTCCAATCCAGTCGCAGAAATTGCCGAACGTGCCGTAAATCTTCGCGCCGGTTATGTTGCGCAAATCCTCGCCGGCCAACAGCATGGTATTGGCGAGCAGCCCGGCATCGTCGTCGGCAATGGTGACCTTGGTGTCGGTGCCCGTAATGCTCCGCACAATCTTGGTGATGTATTCCAGCGGCGAGATGCCGCGGCATGACAAGGTGCTGCGTATAGGGTCGCTCCAGTTGAGCGTCATCGACGCGTACTGCATATACAGCCTGCCGCCCGTCAGCTTGAGGCAGAGCACAGCGCCGGTGTTGCCCGCAGGCAAAGGTATCGTGGCAGTGCCGGTGTAGCCTCCAGTGCCGTCGCCGATGTTGCGGTCTTGGTAGTAGCCCTCTGGCGCGCCCTTGTCTATCCAGCGCCCGTCTTGGAACTCATATACGGTGTTTCCCTGCCAATACGAGTAATCCCCGAAATTGTCGTTAGTGCCGACAACGCCGAAGATGCCGTTGTAGTCGTTGCTGATATAGCCGTTTCCGCCGAAACGTGTCATAGCGGCTTTCTGCAACTCGCTGAGCGAGGGATACACGTTCTCCAAGATGGAGTTGACCAACACATTGACGGTGTTGCCGTGGATGACCTTGTGATAGAGGTCGTCGGTGAGCAGGTTCGCCACCTGCCGCTCCAAGTTGCCGCCGTCGTCGGCCTCGATGAGCTTAGTCACCGACAGCGTGCTCACCGCTGTGGAGGCTCCGGGGCTTGCTCCCGAGGTCTTGGTGTAAGGGCACATAAAGCATCGCACGACACCCGTGAGCTTGATCGCGGCATCGAGCCCGCTCTTTTGCACCGTGGCGAAGAAGCGGTTGTCGCTGCCCTCATAATTCCATATCTCGTCACACGGCTCGATGTACTCCTTGCTGATGATTTGTGAGCTGTCATCGCTCAGCAATGCGGTCATGTAGGTGCCTCCAGGCTCGTACGACGTGTTGACAACCGGCAACGACCATTTGGCGAAGCTCTTTATCTCCATACGCGTCACGTTGACCCTGGTGGCGGAGAATTCGCTCACAGGGTACTCGTATTTCTGCGACTTCTTGCTCTTGAGCAACGATGCCAGGGCATTGTCGAGCGCGTTGATGGTCAATGCGTCGTCCTCAATTTCCACCGTGGAGAAGTCAAGTGCCGACTCGTACTGCTTTTCCCATTCATGCGTATTGGTGATCGTATACACTGCAACGCTTGCCGAAGCCTTGAAGCCGTCTGCAAGATACAGCTCCCACAGCAAGTCCTTAATCTTGCCAACAAAGACGAACTCCGTCGAGAAAGACCGCATCACGCCCGAGTAGTCGGTACGCTTGAGCGAGAAGGCTATCTCGTCCCAGTTCTTCAAGCACTCATCGGGAACGACGTGCTCGGTGGAACCTATGGTAAGTATATACTTCGTTAGCATAACGCTAAGTTAACCGCCATTCCAATCGACTTCTCAATTTGCCAAATTTTTGACTTCTAAGAAAATCTCCGAAACAGCGGTAACTCGTTGATAGCTAAACGATACAATGTTTATCAAAATTATCGCTCGCGAGTGTGTCACTGCACCATGTCGCTTGGGCACATCAGCGCGTTGCCTGCGATGTAGTCATGTGGGAATATGGCCTGCATTGTCCTGGCGAGGACAGTTGCTTTCTTGTTTAGCTCAAGCACGCCCTTGCCCTCCTCGTTGACTACCATTATCATGTCTGAGCCGATGTCGATTATTTCTATCAGCCCATCTACAAACCCTTGCAGCTCTTCAAGCGTGAAGTCGCTGCCGTTGGCAGGTTGCACCTTTTGCACGCTGCCATCAGTCTTTATCAGTGCTCCTTTTTTCATACGGCCATTGCAATGAAGTTCTCAACTCTGAATGAACGGAAGGCCTGCTTCTTGGTGTCCCAGTAACACATGGTGCCGAAGTTGGGCGCCTTCTTGCAGCCCTTTCGGGAAGTGATGCCGGCAGGAAGATTGCATAGGGTGCCGTAGGCAACTCGGGCACTGCCGTCCACTTTCTCAAAGTAGAACTTGACCACCCCGTGGCGCATCAGCTTGGCAAGGCGGTAAAGCTGCCAGGCTTTCTTGAGGGCTGCACTCCAAGATGTGGTGGCGGTGGTCTTGAAAATGTGGTGAGCGAAGAACATCACTCTCATGCGGAAATTTACATTGCTTGTAATCATAGCAGAAATGAATTAAATGTTTGACTTATAGTTTATTATTGTACCATAAAGATAGCGTATAATGACGAATAACGCAAATTTATAAACTTCAAAATGTATCCTTCCAACTCTTTTTAACGTAAGGAGTAGACCGATTTCGATAGCATCTTCCGCGCGTCGTGAATGCGTCGCTTGACCGTGCCAAGGGGCACACTTCTCGCGGTCGCTATCTCCTGCTGCGAGTACCCCCTTGCAAAGTCCATGAGGGTGCCTACAGCCACCGAGCGACGCTCCATGTCGCCCACTGCTGTGAGGATGTCGCCAACGATAGCACGCTGGTCGGCCTCGACACCTCCGGGCTCGTCCCATTCACCAAGTGGCTGCGTGCAGGTGGTGCTGAGCCTTTGCCTTTCGTTCAAGAAAAGATTGCGCATGATTGCACGGCACCAAGCAAGCAGAGGTCGGCCATCGTACCGGTCGCGGGCCTCAAGGGCTCTCACCACTGTGTCGGCAGCGAGGTCGTGTGCCCTCCCGTCGTGGTAGTACTGCCTCCTGGCTATCGCCAAGAGCGTATAGTAGGCCTCCACGATTGCTCTGTCAAAGTCCACGGCTCAAGAGTAGCATTTGCCGGGCGCTGCGTTTCATCTGCCCGATAAGCAGGTCAATTCTCCTTTCTCTCTCAAGCATCGCCTTGATGTGGTCGATGTCCTGTTGCGCTGCTCGCATATCGCCGCGCAATCTGCGCAATTCACGTTGTGTTTTGTTCATGATTTAGATTGTGTGTTTCTTTGTTGTGCGGTGCAAAGTTATTTGCGCCATGTGCACATTTCGTACACATCAACCTAAAATTGTGCAAAAAGAGAGACGCAGATAAAAACCCGCGCCCCTCTGAGACACAATATTGAGAAACGAGAAAATAATCAGAACAGCATCCCGGCCATGATCGGCATCTTGGACAGCGCCTTGCTGCGCTCACCGGCCTGGCGCACAAGGTTGGCGTATATGGCTGCGTTGGTGGCAGCCGGGTCAATGCTCATCTTCAACGTCGACATGACATAGGATATTTCGCTGTACCACGACTTTCGTATCGCATCGACGGAGAGTTTCTTGTTGCCTTTCTCTTGTGCAAGCTCATCCATTCGCTTGATTTCATACTGCACCTCGTCGAGCATGGCCCTGCAACGCAAAGAAATCTTCTCGTTGGATGTAAGCAGGTCATCGTCCACGTCGAGGTCGATGAGCACCACCTTTGCCATGTCGTGGCGGTTCTGGCCGCACAAGGCAATGCAGATACGCAAGCACTTCTCCTTCATACGGAGTTTCACCAGCTCCTCGGACTCGGCAAGGTTCATCTTCGCCTGCTTGGGCGAGGCGATTGCGAGATAATCCTCGAACAAGCGGTTGGCAAGCCTGGCGACCTCCTTGTCATCCTTTGGCTTACCGCCTTGGAGCAGGCACTCCATGTTCCCGCACGACACTTCGATGAGGTCTGCAAGCGTCAGTTGGTCAAGTCGCTCTATCATATCCGTTGTGCAAGATAAGCGTTAAACTTCATGCGTTTCATCTGCCGAGTGACCGCGTTTTGATGCTCTCTGAATGCCCTTGTCATAGCCTTGGTGTTAGCTGCAACACGGCTCTCCAATGCCGAGTAGTCGTTGATGATGATCGGCTGTCCAGTCACTCGGTCGCGAGGAATGTCGCCCACGGCTCCCATGAACTGCACCTTGTCGGCATCGGGGTACACCTCTGCACCTCTTGGCAGGTCAACGAGCGTTGGGGAGTCAGGGGTCACCCAAGCCTTGCCGTTGTAGAGGACGACCTCGGCCTTGTCGCCGTCGCCGACGAGGGCAAGACCGCCGGGGTGCGGTTTGCCCTTCGTGCCCTCTTTGTAGGCCTTGATGGGCTGTGCAAGTGCTGTTGCCGTCTGTATCGCACCCATAGCACCCACAAAGGCCATTAAAGGAATGTTGGGTGACGCTTTCATGATGCCGAGAGCTGTTGCAATACCGATTTGTGCGATGCTGTTGGCTTTCTCCAACAATGCTTTCTTATACTCAATAGCAGCTTTTTTCTTCTCCAGCTGTTCCTGCTTGACAGCCGTTGCAGCAGCAGCATCGCGCTTGCGTATCTCTGCCTCCTCGGTGGTGATTGCCCCACGGTCGGCAAGGTACTCGATGTGCTCCACCTCTTGGTCGTATTGGTCTTGCTCGGTATCGAGAAGCTCCTCAATCTTTGAAATCTGACTGTCGTAGATGGAACTTACAAGCCCTCCTATTTTTTCAATTGCCTCTCCAGTCTTCTGCAACCAATCCTCTGCATTCTTTACCCTCGCTTCACGAGCTTTCTTGTCTTTCTCATTGACGCGATCGATTGCTGCGATTTCTGCATCTTGCACGGCATTGGCAATCTCTGCTTGCTTCTTCGCCATATCCTGCGCAAGCTGCACGGCCTGGTCATGCGCCATGCCCATCTTCTCCAGCAGGTCGGCATTGCCCTCAACGTCGCCAAGGTCGTCGGCAAAGAAGAGGTCAAAAGATCCCTCACCGCGGAATGCGTCGATTTGCTTCTTATAGGCATCCATCTGCCTCTTGGCGGTCTCGATGGCATATTTTTCCTGCGCTTCTGCTGCGAGGTTGGCATATTTGTCCTTGACGGCCTGTATGGCAGCCTCGTTGCTGCCGACAGCCTTCAGCTCCTTTGCTTCCTGCCCCTTGAGCGCGGCAAGGCGGTTTTGCAGGGCGGCATCCTGCTGTGCCTGCTCCAGGGCGGAAGCTCCGGCAATCTTGTCCATCTTCTTCTTGGCGTAGTCCTGGTTCAGTTGGAGTATTTGCTTGTTATACTTGTCGAAGATAATCTGCACGTCGGCACCGGTTTTTTCAGCTTCTTTCACCTCCATGGCATACTGCCTGTCAAGCTCAACCATCTTGAGGTGGTATTCCTCCTCACTGCCTTCCTCGACGGCTGCGAGGCGGTTCTTCAAGTCTATCTCCGCGCGGTTGGCATCGTAGGCTGCTTGAGCCTGGGCGACCTTCACTGAGCACTCCTTAGCGAGACCGACGCGCAGCTGCTCCTCTTTGGCGCTGTGCCCCTTGATGGCGTCGAGCTTTTTCTTGTACTCCAGGCGAATTAAGGCGAGGGTCTTTGCAATCCCGTCCTGCATGGCGTTGACCTTGAGCTCTTCGAGCTGCTCGATAATCTTCAGCTCTTCCTGCGCCTCCTTGCTTGCTTCGGTCTTGCTCTTGGAACTGCTCTTTCCACTCTTGCTGCTGGAGCCTGAACTTGAGCCACCATCTCCATTGCTCTTGCTGCTGAAATTGTCCTTGGTATTATCCTTGGTATTGTCCTTGCTCTTGGTATCTGAACTTCCGACAGCGTTGTAATTAATCAATGCCACCTTCTTAGGGTGTGCAACTGCGTTATAACTCGACACTAAGTTGTTGCCGATTTCTTTGCCGAATGCTTTAGCATCGTTGGCAACCTCAGTCCATGTGACCTTGAAGTTGCCCATGAGCTGGCGGAAGCCTCTGCCGGCCTTGTCAAAATTTCCGGAGAACACTCCTTCATAGATGTCTCCAAGCGCACGAAGGTATCTTCCTACAGCCTTGATGGCGTCAATGACAACATTGAAGACTACTTTCTGCAAGGCATAGGTTGTGCGTATGGCGTTATAAATATACTGTACGCCTGCACGTACAAGCATGCTCTCGTTGTACCATTCTATGAAGTAGTTGATGAGGTCAACCACCCACTTGATTGCAACTATCAGCCCCTCCTTAATCCATATCTTTGCCTTTGCGGTGATGCTCTCAAAACCTCCCCCAGTCATGTCGAACATCGAAGCAAGCACGTCGTTGAGCTGCTTGTTGACCTCGACTTCCTTGATTTTCAAACGTTGCAGGCTGTCCTGCTTGCCAAGCAGCTCTTCAAGTCCCTTGTTGCCGTTAGCAAGAAACGTCAAGAAGCCCTCACCGATAGCTGACTCTCCACGGGCACCGAACAGCTCTTTCATGACAGCGGCGGCTTCCTTTGAGTTCGCCCCCATGTCTTTCAGCTTTTCGGCGATTTCGCTCATCGCTTCCCTAACGCTCTTCTCTCCATTCTGCATCTGTCTGCTCATCTCTGAGGCATCGATGCCAATGTCCTTTAGTGCTTCCGAAGTGCCTTTGCTCATCGTTCGCAGCTGCAACGAGGCTTTGTTCATAGCCATCAATGCCCTCTGCGAGTTGACACCAGCCTTGTCTAACTGAGACAAAACTGCCACCATCTCCTCGGCACTCATGCCCATCTTGTCAAAGGTGGGCGCGAACCTTTCGAGGTTGGAGAGGAACTGCTGGCTGTTCACACCTCCGGCAGCGAAACCTTTTGAAATCAGGTCTACGGCGTCGTTAATGCTCACGCCCATATTTTGAGAAATGGCGTTGGCGGCCTTCAGTGTTGAGGTGAAATCCTGCCCGAATGTGTCTGAGACTGCCTGCACGTTGTCGCGCACAGACTTCATCGCATCTCCAGTCAGTCCGGAAAAGTATTTGGTCAGCCGGGTAGCCTCCAAGAGCCCCTTATTATAGTCGTAGAACCACTTGAAGCCCATGCCCACACCTGCCACGGCAAGGACGTAGGGGTTCTTGAGCAAGCCCAACAGGGTGCTGCCGAATGCCTTGAGGCTGTTGCCCATGCCAGTGAGCAGGGAACCGCCCTTGGCAGCATTCGCGGAAAGGCCTCGCAACGAGGCACCGAAATTGGTGTTTATGCCAACGAGGCCCGCGATTTGCTGAAACAAGGCATTGCTCTCCTTCGTGTTGTCACGAAGACTGCTTGCATTCTGCTGTATGTAGTTCTTGTTCGCCTGGATCTGCGCATTGTAGGCACGTATCTTTTCCGATGCCCCTGCACTTCTGTCGTCGATAAGCTTCAACGCCTCGGCAAGACGCCTGTTCTGTTGTTCTGCTTCTTCGACTGAGTGGGCCTGCACTCCGAGGATGTCGCTCACGTCGGAAATGCGCTGCTTGTTCTCGGCTATCTTTTCGTTGATGCGTTCAAGTGTCTGCGTATAATTAGAGTCCTGCGTGTCGAGTTTGGTTTTTGCCTCCTCCAACGCCTTGTTCTGCTCGATGCAGCCCTCTATGGTGGCGGCATTGACACCCAGCACCCTGTTGAGGTCGTCCGTTGAGGCAACCCCGTTTTGCAAGGCGATGGAATAATCACCTACGTTGCGCTGGTGCTCTCCCATGAGCTCGTCTTGGTGCTTCAGCTCATTGCTCAGCTGCTGCTCGGACTGGATGAGCAACTGCATCTGCTCAGCACTGAGGTTCGTTGCGTCATCGCTCCTCATGGCCTGCTTCAACCGCACAAGGGACTGCGACATGTTGTCGTAGCTGCCCTCTGCGCTCATCATTATCTTTTGGTCGGCATTGATGATGCTTTGCAGTTTCTGCGAGGCAACAGTGAGTTCGGTCTTTCTTGCAGTAACTTGGGCGAGCTTGTTGGCATACTGCTGCTGTGTGAGCCCTCCGTTGTCGAACTGCTTCTTCAAGTCGCTCATCTCCTTGTTCACTTGGGAGATCTGCACCTTATACTGCGCTTGCAGGTGAATGTTCTCTTGAAGTGTACCGAGCACCTTGTCGGTAATGGCCATTGCCTCGCGGTTCACACTAACGGATTGGCGCGTCGCCTCGTTGGCTTGTGCCTGCTTCTGCAACTGCTCTGCAATGGCCGCCGTGGTGCGGCTCACTACTTGCTGCTGTTGCTGCAACTGCGCGGTAAGCTGCTGCGTGGCTTGGGCTGCCTGCTGCATCTGCGTGTTGGACAAATCCTTCAGACGGTCGAGATCGCCGTTGACCTCAACGTTTACCTTCAGCCCTCTCGCAAGCTCACGGGCACAGTCCTGGAACTTGCCAAGCGTGCCTTCTATCGCGGTGTCTAACTTGTCCAGCTGGTCGAGCGCGTCCTGCGCAACCAGGTCGGTGATTAACGTCTCTTTCGCCATGTTGTCAATATTGTGTTATTATCTCCTCAATTGTACCGCTGTATTTCTCCCCGTCGGTGACAAAGCGGTATTTGCCATCCGGGGTCTTGTATAAGACTTGCGGCCGCCCGAGCATGACGGCTGTCTTCTTGGCCAACGCACGCTGCTTGTCGCGGTCGCGCTGCCACTGCTCCTGCACACACCTGCAACTCATAGGCTGTCGTACCATTTGTGCAGCCAAGGCCATAGAAACTTGCCGTTGAAGCGACCTACTGCCATGGTGCCCAGCCCGAATATCTGCGAGCCGTACTTTCTCTCCACTGCCGGACCGCTGTCCCACCCGAAGGAGAAGAGCTCCACTCCGCCGGCAGTCGCCCGTGCATCGATTGAGTTGTGGAACGTGCCCACGATGAAAAGGTTGGGTGTGTCGCTTGACCGCGCCGGGAGCCCCAAAATGGAGCTGTCCTTGGGAGGGGTGATGCGCTGCTTCCAGGCAATATACCTCTCGGGGTGCATGAAACACGACACCCAATGGTCGGCTTCTTCATCAAAGAACCCAGCCCGCTTGTTATCGAAGTAGGGGTCCTGGCTGTAGGATGGCGAGAGTGTGGCGTCGTTCCCGTCTATGCCGGAATACAGCTGCTCGCGCACCGACACCACCATCTCGTGCTTGTTGGTATCCATGCACCGCGCTATCTCTCCACGAATTTGAGCTTTCGCACGGCCTATCTTCTCACGCATTTCCTTGATGTTCATAGTCTGTTTGAAAAAAGGGTGCACGTCACACTTGGCGGCGCACACCCTGTCGCGATAAAGGGGGAATTAGGCTTTATTTTCTTTTCCGTTGATGCGCTCGTAGACGTCCGCCAACATCTTTTTGCGCGTCTCTTTGTCACGGTCGAGCCAGAATGTGTCAATGTGGTGTTTGATGAACACCTCCTTCGACATCGCTTTGGCTGCTTCAGTGACAAAGGTCACACCTTCGTACTTCATGATGCTTTGTAGGGCTCAATGCCGTAGATGCCCTTCTTCTCAAGCGCTGAAGCAGCCTTCAGTGCAGGAGTGGAAGAACCCGAGCCGAGCGTTAACGTGAGTTGGTTGCCTGCTGCATCATAGGTGGCGGCGGTGGCACCGGTGATGACTTCCGCAACGTTGCTTGCAATGAGCTCCCCGTACTTGGCAGTGGCATCGCCCTTGCCGTAGTACTCGACAATCTTGTAGTTGTTGCCGCTGCTGCCGACTTTCTCCAGCGTCACGGGCATCAACCCGTAAACAGCAGTGCGGGCGTTGAAGCCCAGGGGAGCAACATCAAGATTAATCATGTAATCCTCGACGTCGACATAGGCCACATTCACGGCAAGCGAAGCCTTGTCGCTTGCGCCCGGGTGGTCGTTGCCGCTCGGATAGATGGTCACAGGTACGCCTGCAAGGGTGTCGGTGCCGTCGTTGAGGCCGTAGAGGTTGTTCTTCGCGTCGATGAGGTACATGTCAAATTCCTCGTCGACGTTCTTGAGTATCTCGGCACGCAGGTAGTGACGGTACTTGTCGATAGTGAACGCGTCGGTGCGTGCGCTCACTCCATTGTACACATTAGGCCCGTAACCCACCTGCGAGGTCTGCACCTCGCCGCCGTTGGGCTCCCAGTTCACGATTTGAGGGAAGCCGTAAGCGCGGTTAGGCAGGTCGGCATGGCACTGCGCACGCAGGCTGTCAAGTGTGTCATAGTCCAGTTTCACCCCGTGCTTGGTGAGCACAAGGTACTTGATTTTGTCGTAGTCGATTTCGCATATCGACTTGCCAGTCGCAAAGCTGTTGCTGGCACAAGTTCTAATTCTTGCCATAGTTTATCTTAAGCATGATTGGTTATTAACTTTGATTTCAAGGGAGCGAATGTCGATAGCGTCAATCGGCTCGCTCACTTCTTGACCGCTTGGTGTCAACGCCCCGTAACGGCCGTAGTCGAAGTTCTTGCTCATCGTATGCGGGACAAAATCAAGCCCACCATACCCCCAATCAAAACGGGGGTCGGACAACAATACATCTATCAATTTCTCGTAGATGGGCAACAATACGCGCTTGAAAGAGGTCTCCATACGCTTCTCATTACTCCAGTCTTTCCTCGATGAACACGCGATGACGAGGTTTATCTTCGTCTTGTACTGATAGTCGGCGCTGTCGATAGTGACCACATTGGGCGTCTGCAAGGCTATCAAGGGCAGCTTCACGGGCATCCCCTGCTTGCCTTTTCCTCGCACGTCAAGGACGTCCTTGACGTACTGCGCCGACCCGTATATGTAGTTGATCGACACTCCGTCCACCACATCAGTCGCCCCGTCTGAACGGGTCTTTGTGATGGTGACCGACTTGCCGACGGCCTCGACAATGCTTCTGAATATATCCTCTATCTGATCCATCAAAGGTTGAACTGGTTAATGGGAGTTATCATCTCGACGTCGTAATAAACATCATAGTCGCTCATTTCCGCCCATGCAACGAACTGCTTGTTCAACTCCACCATGTCATTCCACACCTTGACCATGCGCTGGCGCGGCGGCTGGTTCTCGTTGGCTGACTTCAACTTCATCAGACCCGTTATGGTCATGTTTTGGTTGACGTCTCCAACGAGCTTGAAATAGACATAGTGCGCGAACGAGGGGCGCAGCTGCTGGCACAACGTCTCCATCGCCTCGTCGGTGTAGTCCTCATCCTCACCTCGGGCTGCGAGGTAGGCAGTCACTTCGGCTGCCAAGTCCTTGCCGGTCATCTTCAGCAGGAACTCGGACTGGTACCGCTCGATGTAGGCAGTAATGCACTCCTGCACCTCGGCAGCATTGTTGTCGAGGTCGTCAATGGCACGTGCGTTCATCACTTGCAACGGACCGACGTAGAAATATGAGCAATCTATGAGGTTCATTTTACGATATTACTTTTTACCCTTTTTTTTACCCTTTTTTGGCTTCTTGCAGTCTGTGACAGCGACTTCCTTTTCATCTCTCACGTCTGCGCTCTTGTCATCTTCTGCACCGATAGTGAGTGGGGTGAATGTTATTTCACCCCTCAACACTCTGATTCGGTTCTCTTGAAGCAGTTTAGCCAAAGCGGGGCCTTCAACTATATACTTCATAGGCGGTTTATTTAGTTACAGCAGTCTTGAGTGCTGCGAGGTCGCCATAGGCGAACGCCCAAGGGTTGTAAACAGGGAAGATAATCTCTTCCTGAGCAATGAGCACCACTTGGTTGGTGAGCTTGGTCTCCACGTCCTCGGCCCACTCAAGGGTGAGGTTGGTGTAGTCCACAAGAGCGGCAGCAACAGCACGGAAGTCACCGAGCAGGTACTTGTTGGCAGGGATGCCGTCGTACTCGATGATAGGACGTCCGGCAATGTATTTCACACCACCCACGTTCTCAATCAGACCCAGGTTGCGACCGAGCGTGTCCTTCTCACTCTCAATCATGTTGACAGTGATTGGGTTCAGCACGATGGCTGTTGGGTAATATTGGGCAAAGGACATTACCGCGAAAGCGGTCTTGATGGCGTCGAAGCTGTTGGGGGCTTCGATGCTCTTGAATCCGCCGTTGTTGACAGTAAACGTCATGCTGGCCACAGCGCTTTCCGCTCCTGCGAGTTTCACGTCGGGCAGCAGGATCTGACGGTCGTTCATCTTGATTACGTCATGCGTCTTGTTGAGAACAGAGGCATTGCCAGACGAAGCGTTGGCAAACGTAATCTTCATGCCGTCGAGGATGTCGGGCTGTGGATTGGTGAACTCGATGATGACACCGCCTGCACTGTTATAAGCGGTCACGCTCTTCACAGAACCGGCAGCACCAGTCACGATGGCGGTGGTGATGATGCTCTCAACACTCTTGCAGCCATTCTTCTTGGTGATACCCTCAAGGTTCTCGCCGTTGCCGTCACCGAAAAGGATGTTCCAGTCCTCTGCCGAGTACACAGCCTCGGGCAGCATGGCGACGATGTACGACTGAATGTAAGCACGGCTCTTGAGCATGCGCTTGCTGATAGGCAGGTAAGTACCGAGGCGCTTAACCATTGCCTGGTTCTCTTTCACGCTGATGTGCGACTCGCTCAGGCGGCCGTTCTCAGTTGCATAGCGTGCATTGCGGTCCATGCTCTCAATCTCGGTGTAGGCGAGGTTGGGGAAAGCAGGGTCGCCAGCCAGCGAAGTCAGCACGTCGCGCATGTGCAGACGCTTGGGAGCGTACTTGCTGGCAATGACGTTCTGCTGCTGGGTGATGAGAATGTTGCCGGTGTAATCGTTGGTCATCGACACGGTGTTGAGGTCCTTGAGGCTGAAACCGTCAAAGGTGCCAGACTTGCGAGTGTGACCCTCCATGAAGCTCTTGAACTTCTCACTGTCGTACATCGCCATCATCTTCTCCTCGAACTTGCCGAGGCTGTTGACAGCAGCAGGACCGGCCTCGTTAGCCTTAGCAATGGTGTCCATCGCCTTTTTCAGCACCTCGCGCAGTTCCTCGTTGTCCTTAACTACTTGAGCGAACTTCTCGGCATCGTAGCCCTTCAGCCGCTCGTTGATACTCTCAAACTGAGCTTTCATGTCCTCGGCGGTGATGGCGCCTTCCATTGCCTTGTTGACAACTTCGCACATCGCACCAAGAATATTCTCCATGAAGCTCTTCTGCTCGGCATCCTTGATGTTCTCAAGGTTGTAGCCGAAGTCCGATTTGGTTACTTTCTTAAAGGCCATAAAATTAAAATTTTAGTGGTTAATGTTTCTCGATAGCAGCGTTGAGGCTTCCGAAGAAAGTGCCGGTGGCGGCTTTCTTCTCCTGCTCCTCGTCCTCGTCACGAGTGTCTTCTGACGGCTCGTCTTCGGTCTTCTCGGCAGCAGGAGTTTCCTGCCCAAGCGTGATACTCGAACTATATACTCTCGCATAGCAGTGCGGACAATAGGCATACTCGGTGAGGTCGGTCAGCGACTTCTGCACAAGTTTTGCATCAATCTTGCCGTCACACTTGCTCAATACCGGTGAGAGAATGGCAAGCACGGCAGCGCGGATTTCGGGCTTCAGCTTGTTCATCTCCTCGCGGACGATACCATCGGCAAGCCAACTGAGGTAACTGCCGGCAGCGTCCAGCACTTGCTGGTCGAAGGTGTGCCGTTCGGCTTCGTCCCAAACAAATTCCTCCCCGCAATAGGGGCAAGTCACTACTACTGCGCCCTCAAGCGCTTTGTTAAGCATGTCAAGTCTCATCTCGTATTGTTTTAGTCGCTCGTCAGAATAGCGCATCTTGAGCGCGTTCCTGATGAACTCAATGTTTGCCCTCACATCGCTCGGGTTGTCGTTCTTGATGCCTACAAGGAAGGTCTGAGGGTTGCTGCCCCACGAGGTGAGCGTGGAGTACTCCCACATTTTCCATTCAAGCACCTTGCGCTTGTCCTCGGGGTCTCGCTTGATGGCCTGCACGCCGATGGAGTGCTCCAGCGTGCGCCCGGCAGAGGCATAGAGCTTGTAATCCTCAAGCGTATCGCGGCCAATCTGCTTTGCGAGGTTGAGCTGCCCCGTCATAACGAGGTTGCCGTCGCGCTCCTCTCCCTCAAGCGGCACGCCAAGCAGCTGCGTGGTGTCATGGTTGAGGAACCACTTCATCCGCCCAATGTTTTCCTTGAGCGTCTTGTTGAACGAGCCCGGCATTGAGATGTCGTTCTGAGAGTCAACAATGCCGATGCCGTTTACGGCTACCGTGACGATTCCTTTCGCCTCGTCCAAATCATTCGCCTTCGTCTTGTAGAGCAGGCGCTGATACATCTCCTTCATCTTCTTCTGTTTTGGGGTTAATAAATTGTTTCAATCTCTGTATCTCTTCGGGTGTCATTTCGCTCACGAGCTTATCGTAAAGCGTGTCCTCCACCCGTTGATATCCTTGTTGCGCCCTCCAGTCGTTGAGCGTGATGACACCGCTCTCAAACTCCATCTTGCAGCGGTCTGCAATCGAGCGGTGCACTTCCTGCTCTTCCTTCTTCCCTGCCTGCAGGCAGTCCACACCGCTGAAGTCAGCGTCGAGGTACAGCCCGTCTTGGTCAAGCCCGAGGAAGTGCGTAAATTCCTGGCAGAACCGCTGGACCAGCGGAATGATTACAGACGAATAGACGGCCTTCTCGGCATTGGCCTGGTTGGAGTAGGTGCTTTGGTCCTTCCGCGGTATCAACACCGGCGGAATGCCGTAGATACCGGCAATGACAACAGCATCGGCAAGGGTCTCATCGAACGGCTGGAGGTCGGTAATCGACAAGTTGGTTCGCACAAACGACAGCTTCACGTCGCTGATGCCGTAGGGGTACTTTCCTTCTCCGAAGCCGTACATCTTGTCTGCCTCTTCGAGGATTTGCTTCTTCTCTGTCGATGTCAATGCACGGCTTCCCATGTCGTCGGCCATCTCGCTCACAAGCCATCCGAGACCGCCTCGCTTCACGTAGATGACGTTACGCGCCTCGTACACGGCGATGAGGTTGCTGATTGCCTTCAGTACAGCAGTGAGGCGGCTCTTGGCACGCAGCGGGTCGCCGTTGTAGAACCCGAACGTGTCGTCCACATCGTGGAACACACATTGTGGAGCGATAGGACGGTGAACGAACTGGCCGTAGTCGTGGTAATAGCACTGCACCACGTCCTCGACATCGCTCACACCGTAGATGTCGCCCATCTGTCGCTTGTACTCGATGGTTACATACGGCTCTTCCAGCGTCACATAGCGGTCGCACCACTTGTAGAGCGTCTTGGCGCCGGAGAACGCGTCGCTCATGGCGGCCTTGATGAATGAGTTGCCCGTGACGAGCTTGTAGGCGAAATGCTTCCACAACGTGCGATACCAAGTGTCGAAAGAATTAGGCTTGACAAGTATGCGGTTGACGGCTTCGTTGTTCCACACCACAGAGTCATCGTCAAATTTCTTGAGCACGTATTTAGCACCTGCTGCACGGCTGGCGATGTAGTTCACCGGCCATGCCACCTCGGGCACCGTGTTGAACAGCGTGATGAAGTTGGCGTTAGCCACATAGGGGGTGGCGGCAATCTCACGCATCAGCTGCAACCGCCTTGCGGCAGTGTCGATGACGTCAGTTTTCCCGCCCTCTACCGGGGTCGCGCTCTTGGTGATAAAACCTAATGTCTTTAGCAGTCCCATGTATCTTACTGTGTTGCCCAAAGTTACCTACAAAAAGAGCCGGTTTCCCGAAATCTCAAATTCTTGGAAACCGACCCACGGCGTTTTTTGCCCTGCCAAAATGGTTTGCTTTGCAAAAAGGGTTGATTTATAGCAATATAGCGAAAATTTTGTTTTGCTGAGAAAAATCACTCTCGCAATCACACTTGATGGCTTAGGAAGTAATTGCTCTTGCCGACGATTGACAAAGCTGCGGTGGTGGCAGGAAGAATGTGCTGGTAATTACTTTTGCACGGATACTTGCCGAGACGGCGGCAGCATACGTGGACACCCAGGCGCTTGTCGGTGTAGAGGTAAATCCTCTTCTCCCATGACCCATAGCGGAAACTTGACTTCACCACCACCTCATCGCCGTGGTGAATTTGCACGCCCTTGCTCTTCGTGCCGTAAACCTTGAATTGCTCCCAAAAGAACTCGTAGTTGAATTGGTCGGTGAGCTCCACTTCTTCTGTGAGGTCGTCATCATCGTAGGTGATTACAACTTCCTCGATTTCCTCAAGGTCGCCAGCCTCAAGGTCGTAGATGTACTCGGTTCCGAAGGCATGGTCGAAGCTGTTGTCCACAACATGCACCTCGAAAGTGGCGGTCAGGTTGATTGTGAACTTGCCTATCTCAATCTCCATTGAGCAGCTGGTGTCGTCCTCATTGTCGGGCTCGAAGCCGTAGTCCATAATCTTGTCGTAGAGTTGCTCGTAGAAGTCAGCCGGAAATTTGATGTTCGTTTTCATATCTCAATTGAATTAAATGTTTGACTTGTATTTTATTTACACTATAAAGATAGTCATTATTTGGCAAAAGCGGTTCATTTTTTCGCCGTTTTTTATCGCCTTAACCTTTGCTAACTCATTGATAATCGTCGGGCTTACACACCGCGAATGATGATGCGTGCCAAGCCCGAAAGCACCGCCGAGGCTGCCGACTGGTCGGTCGGTGACTGGTCGTTGTAGTCCAGCACGTCGCCCATGAACGCGGCATACTCAGGCTCGCTCATCTTCTCTGGGTCGAGGTGAACGTGTGCACGCACCCAGTCGCTCATCGCCGAGATACGTGTGCGATGGTCGGTGCCGAGCCTCAGCACGTTCACCTGCGGCAAATCCTTGCGCAGGTCACGCACCATCGGGAAGTAGGCTTGCTGGCACTCCACGATGTACATGTCACTGTGCACAGACCTAATCCACCCAGCCATCTCATCGTTGCCCTTGACGGCACGCAGGCACACATCGGTTAGGTGCCAGCGGTCGCCGATGCGGGCAAGACGCGCAAGAGCGAAACGACCACCGAACGACGGAAGCACATAGACAATCGTCTGCTCGTAGTCGTACTCCGTGGCCGGGTTGAAGAACTTGAACTCGCCCTCGCTGTAGATTGACCGCTTGCGCCCCATGCTGAACTCGGTGTACTGGGCACGCAGCAAGTCATGTACTATGTAGCGTAGACAGTCACTCACGTGCGCATGTGCCTCATACTTCTGCTTGGTGACCGGGTTGGTTACCTTCTGCTTGGCGATGGCTCCGTTCTCGTCCTTCTGCACTGCCTGGTAGTCGTCTATGCTCACGGTGCAGCCGTTGTCGATGCGGATAGACACGCCCGGCACACGGCCATCCCACACGGCATTGATGAACTCTCCCGTGGTCGCCACGCTCGGGTTCTTGTTGCCGATGCAGTCCTCCACTTCAAAGCCCTCATGCTCCAATTCGTCAATCACGAGGTCAAAGAACGAGCGGTTGTTCTCGTCAATGGTGTTCGCCGCCTTGCCTGACGCGTCGCCATGCAGATAGACCTTGCCGTCGTAGTGGTACTCACGGAGTTTGGCGGCAATCACTTTCGCAGCCTTGCGTGCCGAGTTGTTCGGGCTCTCTATCGGCAGCTCATCGAACTGCGTAACTTGCTGATAATCGTCGGGCTTATACTCTTTTTGGAAGAAAGTAGCGGTGACATAAGGCAGCACGTTGGAGTCCATGCTGATGTGAATGGGCAATTCGGGGTTGAATGGGAACTTGCCGCATACTACGCCACGGTTGAACGAGGGAAAGAACTCAGCGCCGGTGCGGATGTGGCCCCACTCGCCCAGGGCATATACTTGGTAGTAGTCGGGGTCGTTGATGCGGTCGTTCTCGAAGTTGGCTATCGCTTGATAGTCGTAGTAGCCGTACTTCCCATCGGGCGAACCCACCACCCAAAAGTTGTTGAGGTAGGTGGACTGAATAACGATTGTGTCGGGCGCATGGCGGTCGTACTCGCCCGTGTTGGGGTTGAGGATTAGTTTCTCGCTGTTCATGCGCACCGACTTCACGGCGCACAGCTCTGGCGGTAGTGTCTCCCCGCCAACAGTAAGCGACATCGGGATTTCGTGCCACTCTTCTCGATCGAACCAGTGCTTCTTAATCCAATGTTCCTCGCTGATGGGGTTGAAGGCTGCCACTATCTGCTGTCCTTCCTGGCCACGCAGACGCAGGCGGATTTGCTTGAAGTCGGTTTCATCGTACTCGCTTAACTCGTCGAGGAACACTCGCTTGTACTGGCTGATACCCTTGATTTTCTCGGGGTCGTCAAGACCGCTGAAGTCAATCTTGCCACCGTTGTTGAACACGATGCTGTTCTGCTTGAAACGGCAGCAGTCTGCCAACCCCTCGATGCCGTTGATGGCTGCTCGGAAGTCGGAGTAAATCGTCTTCTCGATGCTGGCGCCTACCTTGCGCATGACCAATAGGCTGCACCCCTCGTAGTAGGCGAGGATGGAGAAGAACTGCGCGACTGAGAACGACTTGCCCGAGGACGAGCCCCCGTACAACACGATGAAGCGCACACTCGGATCGAGCGTGTACCTCCATAGCCAAAAGCCGTTAGGCGAAAGCAGTTCTCTGTCAATGCGCATCAGTCTTTCTTCTTTGGGGCGAGCACAAGCTCTCCCTTGTCGGTTGGAAGCTCATGGCGTATAGTTTCCACATACTCGCCAATTACCTCAAGCATCAGCTTGATTGCATTCGGGTCTCCCTTGCCCATACAGCGGTTGATGAAGCCGAGGGCAATCATCAGCCGTGGGGTCACATTCTCGGCAATTTCGGGAGGATAACCGAGGTTAATGATGCGTTGCCGCACTTTGTCGGGTTCGAGCTTCACATCAAGCAGACTTGTAAGCACCTCCTTCATAGTTCGCTTCTCGGCTTGAACTTGGTTGGAAGCTGCTGCACCCTTGCGTGCAATTTCCCGTTGTGTTTCCGTTGTATTCCGTGCAAATCTGCCCTTATTGTCACGGAAAGCCTTAGTCTGCTTTGGGTTACTGTTAGCCATATCAATCCTCCTTTCTCACGCTGCTGGTGTGCACCATGTACCACGTCTCGTTGCCGGTCTCGTCAACCTGCACGATGTAACTGATGCCGTCCTCGACTTCGAGGCGGCCTGTGACCTTGCTCCCGGCTGGCGTTATTCCTATGTAGTTCATAATCTCTCGAAAAAAATGACCGCCGGCTCCACGATGGAACGCAGACACCGGCGGTCGGTGTCAAACATCTATTTCATCTCAGCAGAGATGTCTCCGAAAACACCTGTGACAAGCCTTGCTCGATGCTTCGGTACGGTAAAGGTACGGTGAAAATCGAACAGTTCACCGATTGCTCGAAATTGTCGAGTGGCCGCAAGTCGTCCGTGTAGTCCAGTTGGAGGGGCTTGTACTTGGCCACCTCGTCGCAGAACTCACGCACCGTGTTGCACACAGGGTTCACCGCGTTCACCAGTTGTCGGTTGCAGGCGTAGGCGTAGATTAACGCCTCAACTGCGTCACCGATGTAGGTGAAGTGGCGCACGTTGCGTCCGCCGTTGTAAATCGTGCAGGTCTCTTGGTTAAGCAAGTTGTACAGCAGAGTTCCCTCTCGTGGGTCGGGACCATACACGTTGTGAAGACGAACGCCAGTCGCTCTCGGGCAGTAGGCTTTCGCAAACTGCTCGTTGAAATGCTTCGTCATGCCGTACATCGAGGTCGTGTTGCAGGCGTTGGCGGTGCTGCTGGAGGCATACACCAGTTTCACGCCGTAGCGTCGGCAAACCGTGGCCACCACCATGAAGGCGTGGACGTTCTCTCGCTCGATGTCGTCGAGGCGGTCGTTGAACACGCTCGTCTCGGCGGCAAGATGAAACACCGCATCAATGCCGCCGTGAGCCAGCAAGGGCTCTATCCGTGCGGCGTCGCCCCCAATCTTCGTGTCGATGCGGATGACCTCGAAGAGGGGCTGGAGTCGGCGGCAGAGGACTTTACCGATGAAGCCCTCGCTGCCGGTTACTATTGCTCTCATTTTGATGGTGTGCTGCTGGTCAAAGAGTCATAATTAAGGCACAAGATTGTCGAAAAGCCCCGGCAGCCTCGGCGACAAAGCTTCATGCTCGTCATGGAAAAACTGCGCTTTCGTCTTGCCCATCTTGCGACCTTTTTTCGTGTGGATGTCGAAGGTGTATTCCGGCACGTCCAGCGGTTCACGCCTGGCATCGTCCAGGGCGGCGAGGATCTGCGGGTCGGTGAGCGCGAGTTTGTCCACCGCAAGGTTGTTGAGGTGGTCGGCGTCGCGGCTCTTGTAGCACTCGCAAAGCAGGATTATCGCCTTGCCGATGAAGATGCGTCCTTTCGGCTCTTTGCTCCCCTTGTTCACCAGCTCATAGCCGTTGTGCAGCGCGTCAATCTCGTGGGTGATGAGCCCCCAGCAGTCCTCTGCGCTTATCGTGTAGAGTCGTTTCCACAAATAGTGACCGTAGCCGGACTGCCACAGTTCTACTCCGAAGAATGCAGCCACCACAACATCGTCGCGGCGGATGCTCTTCTGCAATGCGCTGGCTACCTCAAGGAAGTCGTAGCCGTTCTTGGTTCTCAGTACGAAATGTCCCATATTTTTCTCTAAAGTTAATCATTTTTGACGAGATAAAGGCTGAAATTCAACGCCTTAACCTTTGCCAAAAATTGTCAATTCAATAAGGGAATGACGCACTGATGTTGTACTGCACCAGCGACTTCGTTTTATCCTTGCCGTTGTTGCCTTGACCCTTCAGGCGGATGGCCTCGCCGAAGTATTTGCGGATGAGCAGGATCGAGCGTTGTTCCTCGTCCTGGTTGCGGATGGCCGACAAGCCGCCGGCATTGACGAAGGTGTTCTTCTGCTCGAAGTTGTACCGCAAATCGGTGAGAACCTTGCGCTCGGTGTACTTCATGTAGCACGAGATCCAAAAATCCTCCTTCAGCTTCAGTTCCTCGTTCCACCACACGTTCTTGTTGTAGCGCACGCCGTAGGAGCAGCCCGTTATCATCTTGTCGAGGGAGAGGTACTCCGTCTCGTCGTACATGACCGGCGAGATACGACTGGTGAAGCCGAACACATGAACATCGAGCAGGCAGGCAATGTCGTAGAGGTTCTCGATGATTGCCGTTATCTCGTTGCGGTCTCGGATGCGTGCCGTCTCGCCCTTCTCCGAGTAGAGCCGCTTGCAGGCGTCCACATCGTCGTCGAGCATGAACAAATCACGGAAATGCTTCGCCATCCAGTTGCGCTTCGGGATTAAGCCGATGATGTCATCGGGGTGCGTCACTATCTCGCAGTCGGGGTTGTACTCCTTGTAGAGGTCGGCCTGCGACTTCGCCACGCAGATGATAGGGTCGTTGACGAGGTATTTTGCAAACACTCGGTCGTGCCGCTTGTGGGAGGGGATTACGATACGCAGGCTCATTGCTCAGCTCCTTTCTGACCTCGCGTGATGGCCTCACGGAAGTCTTGGATGCTGATGACGTTGCTCTTGCTCACCTTGCCCGTCTTGTACGAGCGCATGTGCTGCATATCGAGCACCTCACGCAGCCAGTTGCTGTCAACCTCGTTAGAGCTTTGAATGATGAACAATTCGTGCTTCTCGTCGTACTTCGGTATTAATGGGTAAACCGCGGAGTCGTTGTCCATCGCCTCAAATCTCTCACGGAACTTGTCTTTCGGCTTCGGCTGCTCGAACTCCATGCCCCAGTTGGCGAGCTCACTTTGGTACTTCGCCCACTCATTGGCGATGATGTCCTTGTCATTCTCGCCGTAGTTGATGTTGTCCTTTGAGGCGTACTCCCTCAGCTTCTTCGCCGGGGTATCTGCCGGCAGCACCTTGCACGGCACAGTCTTGTAGCCAAGTTCCTTGCAGGCGCGAAGTCGAAGGTTGCCGCACACGACGACATACTTGCCGTCCATGTACTCCACAACAATCAGCTCGCGCAGTTCCAGCATCTCGGGGCTCTCCTCTATGGATCGTCGCGTGGCCTCGTAGCGTTCCTTCTTGACCAGGCGCGGGTTCCTCGGAAGTCCCGGGACTTGTCCCTTGTTCGGTGTGATAAGGGACACATCAATTTCTTTTCTTTCCATTGCTTTCGGATTTCAACAATTAAATAAATTCAACAATACTCACGAAAGCAACATCAATCCTTGTGCCTCAACCTCCAAGCGATGCGGTCTTTGATGACCTGCTCGATGTTCTTGCAGCCGAGTTGGCTCAAGGCCAGGGCTGTGTCGATGATGATGTCGGCGGCGAGTTCCTCCCGCTCGCTGAACTCGTGCTCGTAGGTCGGGCAGGCGTCGTCGGCGTGCTGCGCGTCCACGAACTCTTGCGTCAGGTGCAGCGGCGGTCGGCTCAAATGGCAAGCGTCCATACGTCGCCAGTCGCGGGAAATCCTTATCGACATGGCGCGAGGGGAAGTCTGCTCGTTGATTTCGTCCCGCCTCATCATCTCATCATGCAGCTCTTTGGTCAATTTGTTAAGCGTAATCATCTGATCGGATTTAATGTTGCTGAAAAAAGTTTTGCCTTACGGCGGTCTTATAGTAGTCATAATTGTTATACTTGAGGTTAATTACGGCTCCAGTGCTTCTAAAATGGCTTCGGCGAATTGTCTGGCCATCGGCAAGGGAACGCTGATGCGGTAACGCTTGGGGTGACGCTTTTTCCCCTTGTGCTCGGTACACATCAAGTAGCCACAGCGCCCGCCCTTTCCTTTGTGCCGGTCGATCGATAATCTCTTGCCCGCAGAGTTGACCCACACCTGCTTTTCAATTTCAAGTGAATCGTCCATTGTGCTGTTGTGTTTTGTTATTACTGACCGCTACTGCCGTAGCCGTTGTCTCCTCGGTCGCTGCCGGCCAACTCGTCCACCTCCACAAACGTCACATCGGGGTATCGCATGACGATGAGTTGGGCGAACCTCTCGCCCTGCCGGTATGGATGCAGGAAGCCGTGCTGGCGGAACACACCCGTCACCTCGCCGCGGTAGCCGCTGTCTATCACACCCACGCAGTTGGTGAGCGAGAGCGATGTCTTGCAAATAGACGAGCGAGGGAACACCAGCCCGACATGGCCGGGCGGAATTTCAAAGGCGATGTCCGTGTGGCAGATGACCTGCCCGTAGTCGTTGCGCTCCACGCGAGAGGCGTAGAGGTCAAAGCCTGCATCCGTGGCATGGGCTTTCGTCGGGGTCGTGGCTGTCTCGGCCAGTTTTTTGATTTTAATCTCCATTGGTGAATACGTCTATGATTTTCGTTTCCTTGATAGCCTCAATCTCGTAGTTGACGACCGTGCCCTTCATGTAACTCCTTGCATGTTCCTTGGCCTTGTCGATGGTGTCATCACGGAACAGCACGTACATCGCATTTCGTCTCTCCTTGCCCGTGCTCTCGTCGATGGTGATGAGGTTGTACTTGACGAGGAAGAACAACTCGCCCTCGTCGAACACAAATGTGTTGTACTGCGCAATTTTCATGTGCGTCACGTTGAACTCGCCGGTGATGTACTTCTGCATCTTCTGTGTGATGCGTGCCTCAGCCTCGGTGAACGAGAGCGCGTCCACGGCGTAGGTCTCGGTGACGGTCTTTTGGGTGCCGTCCTCCAGCACCTTGTCAATCTTGATTTTTACTTCAAAAAATCTCATTTTTCTGTTAATAAATTAGTGTTTTCGCCTTAATGGCGTAATCGTAAATCCATTGTCGCTAACAGTCGCTCTATCGCGTCCACGTTGGCCGACCCGAGGAAACGGATGCCCAGCAGGTCGGCGCGTGAACGCGAGCAGAGGTCGTTGAGGGTGGTTATCCCTTGCCCTTTGAGTATTCGCAACACATTGGGAGGGAAACCGAGTTCGTTCAGCCTTGCACGCAGCACCTGCGCCATGTGCAGCTCATTTTGGTTCAGTAGTTCGTTGATGTTCATCGAGCTCTTTCAGTTTGTCGAGTAATTCCTGCATTGCGTCGCGGCACTCCGGGTGTAACCGCATGAACCCGGACACCGCCGAGAAGATGACATCCCGCAGTTCGGTGCGCTGATCCATCATCATGGCGACGGTTACGGCGAGGTCAAGCATACGTTTCTCGTCCGTGTCCTCGGGCGAGCCCATCATGAACGCTCTGTGCTTGTCGGTGGTCTTTCCGATGAATACCATTGTCGGCGCGATTTTGCCGACCTTATGCAAAAGCAGATTGAGTTCTTTCTGTAAGTCCATAATTTTGTTGTTTTGAAAATTATTTATAAATTCCTAACCACGCGAGGGCCTCGTCTCTGTCCTTGAAGCGCCTGCGAATGCGTCTCACACCGTTGCAGTCAATCAGCTGCACGTCTGCACGCCAGCAGTCGTGCCGAAGCTCAACCACCTTTCCATTCCCCAGCTTCTTGCGCTGGAGGAGGCTGGTGTCGTGGTAAACGCAGCATCCGTGGTTCTTTTTCTTGTTTTTTCCTATGTAAATCTGTCTCATTTTTTTGTTATTTTATCGAAGCCTGTCATGTAGGTGGGGTATTTCTCCACCATCATGTCCACCCAGTGCCTCACGTTATCGAAGTTTGTTGAGCGAAATCGGTAGCGCTTGTAGTTGACCACAATCTCGCCCACCCAGCGCGATGTATAGATTTGCTTGTTGGTGCCTCGCACCCCTCTTGCCACAGTCGAGCGCCCCTTGTTGGTAATCTCGCTGTATATAGTTCCTGTCCTGTATAATAATCTCATTGCACGCGTTTAACGATTAGAAATTAAATAGCGATAGATTTGCATACTCCGGCTTTGTGTCATCCACAATAGGCTCTGCAAGAGGTTTGCGGTTAAGTTTGACGAGCCAGTCGCGGCGGTTCCAATATTCTTCTTCAGAGATTTTCCTGATACTGCAACACGGCGTGGGAATAGGCCACTTAATCTCATTCACCTCGTATGCTCCGAGGAAGTCCTGCTTCAGTGCGTCGTGATGAACAACCTGACCAAGCATTCCGTGTATCATGAAATTAAGAGCGCACATTTTCACGCAGATAGGGTCAAGATCTTCGGCATAGTAATAATAAAACTTTGTCTTATCGCTCTTCATGAAGTGAGCAAGCAAGGTCCGTCCGCTACCACATGAACAGTCATTGACGGTTTGCATTTCTGGTGAGTAGATAAGTTCCGCCATCACTTGGCAGAGATTCAACGGAGTGAAAAACTGCCCCATTGAAGATGACTTAAACTTGCCTTTGACGACTTCCTCATACATCGTGCCGAAGAAGTCATAGGCACCATTCTTTTTGATACCCTGTGTGGTAAGTTCCAGCCACATAACGAGCAATTCAAACATATCGGGATTGTCCTGCTTACGTTCTGCCAACAACGCAGGGTAGTCACACTCGTGACGCATTACCCTGCCTGTGTCGAATGTCTCGATGAAAAAGTCCAACATCTCCTCAAAGGCGATGGAAAAGTCCTTGCCAATCTTGCAAGCGTATGCGCCCAATTTATCTATAGCTTGTTTCATTACCAGTCCACATTTTTGTTAAACATTCGTTTTTGCTCTTCTTGACTGCGTTTGATGTAAACCATAGTCGTGTCAAGTCCACTATGCCCGAGCAAATCTGCAAGTTCAGTCACGTCCTTTGTCTTGCTCCGCTTGAGGTACATCTTGGCGAAGAAGTGGCGGAACGCATGAGGGTGACACTTTTTCGCGTCAACTCCAGCACGCTCTGCCATGGCGTGTAATAATTGGGCGACACCACGGGTAGAACAAACGCCACCGGCTCGATTGACGGCGATGGTCCCTTGCAATTTGTTCTTTTCGGCATATTCGGCACATTCTTGCTGCACTTTCGGCGTGAAGAAAAACCGCCTTACCTTACTCCCTTTGCCCTTGAGGTCCACATGTCCAGCGGCCACCATCTCGTAGGTGAACATCACAAACTCATGCACTCGTGCACCTGTGGTTGAGAGAAGCCTGATCCAAATGTAGGCTTTCTCATTGTGAGCCTTGCAGTAGGCAAGTAATTTTTCAATCTCTTTCTCTGTCGGCACGTTCTCGAGGCTCAAAGTCCGAGGTATCTTGGTATGCTTGATTTCTATGTGCTTGCCGAGATATTTTGCAAGTGCAGCGACTGAATTTAGCCGCTGGTTGACCGTTCTGGGCAATTTCCCTTGCTCTTCCATCGCTGCCTTATAGCCTTTTACGACCTCGGTGCTGAGTGAGGTTGAGTAGCTTAGGAAATCTTTTGCCCCAAATATATAGCCCTTCACCGTATTTTGGCTGTATGCGTTCTCTTTGACAAGCCATTCCGAGAAACCGTTCAATATCTGCTGTGCCTTTTCGTCAAGCCTTGACCGTTTCTCCAACGCCTTTATCCGTGCACGCTTTTTAACACCACCAATTTGAATCCCACACCATGACATGAAGTCGCTGATGGCTCCTTGCTGCTTCCCGCTCAGATGAAACTCGGCGGAGTGTGATTTACGATACTTTATATACCCCCGCTTATTCACCTCATCGACGTCGACCAAGAAGTCATAGACATAACCGAGGTAATGGTCAGAAGTGCCGGCACCTTTCGCGGTGACGTGCTCCGTATAAGAGCAAAACAACTTCTGCTTATCTGGTGTTAGTGTTGTCCCTTTCATCCTCATCTTTGGATTCGTTTAACGAGCCGTCCTTTTGGCTCAAGCCCCCATTTGAGGCGCAGACGGTCGGCTCTGATTGATTTGTTTCGCCTTTCCTGTATCTTCGCCCTGCAAGCGGCCTTGCGCTCATCGGGCAAATCGTCCCAGTTCTTGCGCACCTGTGCGGCGCGGGAAATGAGATAGAGATTGTCGAGGACGCAGTTCGTGGTGTCTCCGTCCTTGAACTGAATGTTCATGCCTTTCGGTATAGGGCCGTGGGCTTGCTCCCAAATGTAGCGGTGCTTCGGCATCATGCGCCGACCGTCGCCCGGCTTTATCCACCAGTAGCGGCGACCGGTCTTGTCGGGTGATCGCAGTATCTCGTAGCCCGCCTCTCGGTAGGTGGGCGAGGTTTCCCTCACCTCACCTGCCTTGAAGCGTGTGCGTGACGAGTTGGCGATGCCCTCGGCACTCATGAACTGCACCTGCGTGCGTCCGGCATTGACCGGCTTGTGTCCGGGCTTGAACTGCCCGACCCTGCGTTGCTGCTCGGCGAACTCGGGCGACTTGTACACACCGAGGCTGCGAGCCTTCAACCCGATTCCCCTTGCCGGGCGGTGCAGGAACACGGCGATGTCGGCGTTGCTTCGGTGAGGATAGACTTTCCTCAGATAGTCTATCTCGGCTTGTGTCCATCGTCTACTGCCCATCGCTAAGATATTTTTGCTTGATGGCCTCGATGATGGCGAGGTCGGTGGCGTACATCTTCGGCCAAAGGCAGAAACCCTCGACCAGTCGTACACTGTGCATCACCGAAGAGTGGTCTCTCAACACCATGCGCCCCACATCCTTCAAGCTGTAGTTGTAGTACCGATAGAGCAGGTAGCAAACTACCGCCCTCGCAGTGGCGAGTCTTGCGATACGGCTGTGAGAACGCAGATCCTCAAGTGTCACGCCGTAGGATTTTGCCACTGCCTTCATTATTTCAAGTGCTGTTGGTCTCATATATTGTAGCTTATATAGCCCCTCCACGACGGTGGCACGATGGCCAGCCAATCCCTTCCTGGGTGCATTGCTCTCCAGTACCGGACATCCTCCAGCATCTGTGCGGCAATCATCTCGGGGGTCATGCCCCTGCGCTTGATGCTCGGTATCGCCAGCAAATCGGAGCAGTCGGGGATTGGCGGCACATACAGCCCTGGCAACCTCGTAGCGGCGCTGCTGTCTCGTTCTGCCATCATAGCCCTCCTTTCTTCGGCGGTGCTGGCATAGGCATCCAGTGGGTGACATCTTTAACTTCTTGATCTCCATCATCATACCAGTCATACCAGCCTCCCAATGTGTAATACAGCCAGCGGGCAGATGTACAATATTTACCATTTGTAACAATGACAGTGTCTGAATATTTTATATTATCATCCGAATGCATTAGTTTCGGTTTACTGTCCTCCACGCTTATCCAGTGAGGGTGTTGCTGCCCATCCTTCAACTTTCGTATCTCCTCTCCAAGAGCATTGATTTGGTCAATGTACTTTTGCACCACTTCTCTTTGCTCTTTTGTGGGGAAGAGGTCAAACTTTGCATCGGGATTTGGATTGTACTCTTCCGCATCATTCGTTTGTGCGGCTTCTATTAGGCCTGTGTAGTCACTCTTGATGATGCGCTGGCCGCTCACTTTACTTACATAGCGCATGTGGCCGAGGAACGTGCCAATCGCCTCCCAGAGCTGTAGGTAATCGTTGTAGGCATAGAGCCGCATCTTGCCCAGCCGTGAGGCCAGGCGGTCACCTCGCTGGAGAGCGTCTTGGAATGTGCCCGTAAAGCGGTCTTCGAGGGTGGAGTTGGAGACGCGCCGCAACTCAAAGTTGTATTTTTCATTGCTCATTCCTGGCCTCCTTTCGGGTATTTGAAGCATCCCTTTTCGGGAGTCCACTCACATGAACGGGGCTCGCTCTCACTCTCAGCAACGCACTGGTACAGTTGAAGTCCTCTATTACTTGTCTCAATCCATGCGTAATAGTAAGGGCACAGCACGCCCCCTGTGCGTAATCGTCTCGGCACCATGGACTCCTTTTTTCTCACGTGCCAGTTGCCCCCATCGTCCTCGACGAGTGCATCTCCAGTGCCAGCGTAAATGTAAGACATTTTAGCGACTTTGACTTTAACAACTATCTTGCCGTCGCTACGCTTGTTTAGGCCTCTCACGCACGGCAAGGCCATGATGTTGTCCCAGTGCCTGCCGTCGATATAGATACTCCTTTTCATAATTGCTGAATTAAATGTTTGACTTATTTGCTTAATTACACTATAAAGTTAGTCATTTTCAGCGAGATAGAAAAATATTTTGAACTCTATTTTTTGCTGAATTTTGCTGAATTTTGCTGAAAAATTTCTATTAACTTTTGCCTCGCAGATGCCAGCTTATGCAGGTCTCGGCGAGGTTGGAGCTCATGGTGTCGATGCCTCTGAAGCAGGGGTAGAGCCAGCAGTTGCGGCATACCAGCTCACCATCTTTGGCCATCTTTCTTCTCATGTGCTTCTCGGCAGCAGTCTTCGACGCTCTCTCTGCCAGCCTTCTCTTCCTCTCTTTCTCAGCCTGCCATCGCAACTTTGATGCGTTTTTGGAGCAGGCCTTGCAGGGCTGAGACACATACTTCCCATGCTTGTAAAACTCTGAAACGGGCTTCTCCTCGCCGCACACGTTGCATCGCTTCATGCCGGGCAAGGAGGGTACCACTTCGTGATGTCTCTTTCTTTGTGCCATAAACCGTCAATTTTGTAAAGCGGCTGATGGTTGAGGCTGATGCCCGTCTGCTCGATAACCGACTCCTTGCCGTTGAGCAGCACCTTCTCGCCGACTTTGTACTTAAATTCTGTTTTCATTCCTTCTCGACTAACAAGACGTCACCTCCGATGGCGAAAGCCTTCTCGAACATCTGCACGCATCGCTTCGGCGGCTTGTCGTAGTAATTTTTTTGCTTGCAAAACAGCACGCAAAAGGACTTGCCCCCTGCCTCGTGCATGTTGTGGTTGATGCTGAACTTGCAGTCACCGCATGATAGTGGGGTCTCGTAGAAAGGCCCAATTCCGTTAATCGTCGTTCTTTTTGCCATTGCCTTTCTTCTTTTTGCCGTCGTGCAACGACTTGATGAACCTTGCAGACGTGTAGATGATTGCATATACCCATGTGCCGACAGATGCCAGCACGAAAAACAGCAATATTGCCAGTCGTACCCTCTCAAGGACTTTGTCGTCCTTGAGGTCGTCCCAAATCGCAGCAGCAACAAGCGCGTTTATAACTACTCCGATTACGTAGATGATGATGAATGTTGTCATATCAGATTAACAATTAGTGTGTAAATTCCGTAAATTATACCTACCAGGATGATGCCGCCAAACAGCATCAACAGGAAGCAGCAGTGGGCTGTGAACTCTGCAATTGGTTCAACCTCTTCCGGTTCGTCATTTGCTCCCTTTCCCATGTCCGTGCTGCATTTTGTTGTTTCGCAATTCCTCAATCGTGGCGTCTGCCAGCTGCCGCGCCCTGCGTGCTATCGCAGCGTCAGACAAGTTTAGCTTGCCAAGCACTACGCTGCGCCGGTCCTGGGAGACGAGGTAGCGCGTGAGCTCCCATCGCCGTTGCTCCCACCTTTCCTGCTCTGCCTGCTCGTAGGATTTGCGTTTCTCAAACCCCGATGTTTGCATTGTTTCGTGACGCGTCTCGTCACTTGTCGGTTGTTCTGTCTGTTCCTCGGCCACCACGGCCTGGCTGTTGTTTTTTCTGAAAAGTTTCATAAGTTTCTGCGTTATAAGTTGAACTTGAAGTATCGTTGTTCCCTCAATGCGTCTATGACTTCCTGTATGGCGTCAACCCTGCCTTCAAGGGAGAGTATTGTGTCTGTTATCTCACGGACGTTGTTGGCCACGAAAAAGCCTTTGGGGCTGGAGGCGACACAGGGCACAAGTCCCTCGCGCCTGATGTAGCTGATGACACGGCGCACCGACCGGGTGTCGGTGTGGTGTCCTATCTTGCGGATCGCCTCGGCAATCACCTGCGACGGCAGCGGGCGACCGTTCGCTTTCGTGAGCATGTCACAAACGAGAGGGACGAGCTTGTCCCTCTCGAAGTAGTTAAGCTGCGAGAAATTCATTAGAAGTCCATCTTTGTGCCGTCGGTGTTGTAGCCGAGGGCGGTGAGTTGCTCTTCAATCTTGGCTTGCTTCTTGGCGAGCTTGACTGCCATGTCGGTTGACATCTGCTCGGTCTGCTCTTTCGCCCAGTCTTGCAGAAGCATGGACTGGCACACTTGCATGTCTGTGTTATACTCGACACCCGCACTGGACAACTCCTCACGCAGGAAGTCACGGCAGATTTGATTTACTTGCTCGGTATGCGCTTTGGCATAGTTCAGCACTTGTGGGTCGGGGCTGTAAGTGGAGTTGATGTTGAGCGCATTGCGCAACTGGTACGAGCACTTCTTCAATATCAAGGTCATCAGCACCAGGCTCTCGGTTTGGTTGAGAGGTTCGGTGCTCAACTCGGTCGGCTCCATGTCGCTGAGGATGCCTCGCAGCTTGGATGCGAGTGCGTTGGCACTCTTGCGCTCGTTCTCTTTGAACTCGTTGACGAGTTGCATGGCTTTCACTTCATCGCTGCTATGCTCCGTGCCAGTCTTTTTAAACTCATAGTATCGTACATTGACCTCAACACCTCTCCATGTCGATTCCACCACGACAGCGCGGTAGACCTCGTTTTTGGCGAGTTTCTCTTGCAGCCGTTCATCATCCTCTCTGTAAGATGAGAAGCGTTCGAAGTAGTCTTCTTTATTGACCACCTTGAAGCCCTTGCCACGGATATACTCCAGCACTTGCTCGTAGTCGGTGTTCTTGTCTTGAAAGTATTGGCTCGATTCGGCGACAATCACACTCTTTCCGGCCTCAAGGTTATCACCATCCTTGACGAGGACATCGGCATTGTCATCGATGCGCTTGAGCAACCATGAGTGACGTTTCTTGTTCCATCGCTCACGACTGGTGCAGGTGGCATCGTGGGGCTTCATTTCGTAGAACAGGCACCCCACGTTGGCGTTGTTGAACGGGCACTCAATGCAGGTGGTGCCGCATGAGCCCTTGAAATCTTTGTGCCAAGATGCGCGGTCAATTGTCATGAATAGGTTATCGGTGAACCCCTCTGCATCGCTCTTGCTGATGTCGTCTTGGTCTTGGTCATCGCACCACTCAAGGAATTGTCGTTGCTCATCTTCGGTGAGTTTGCAGACGTGCATGGCTGCACCAATGTGAAGCTTCCCGTCTTTGACCATTTTCTTGAGATCGGGCAAAAGGTTGTCAAGTTTGATGCGTTCTTGTACAAATCGCTTGGACTTGCCGAAGCGGTCGGCGATCCGCTCAATGGTCTTGCCGGTCTTGAGCAGCTGACCGAAGGCGAATGCCTCTTCAATGGGGTCAACGTCCTTGCGCTGGAGGTTCTCCGTGATCATCGCGTCGAGGGCTTCCTCGTCGGTCATTTCCCGCACGATGCAGGGGATTGTATCTTTTTCAAGCATTGATACGGCACGGTAACGGCGTTCGCCGCATATAATCTCAAATTCACCACACAGAGGGTTGGTATCGTCCGCTTCAATGGGACGCACGGTAATTGGTTGGAGCAAGCCTTGCTGTTTGATGTTGTTGGAAAGGTCTTGCAGGTCTCCCTCATCGATAGTTTTTCTTGGATTGAGGGGGCTGGTGTGTATTCTTACCAGCGGAATGTTCTTTACTTCCATAAGAATTGTGAATTAAATGTTTGACTTTATTTAAACTTCCAAATGAATCCTTTGGCTAATTTTTGCTTGCCATAACAGCATTTAGAAATGTTGCTATGCTTTGCTCCAGTCTCTATCTCTGCCTCGTGCATGCTTCTATATTCGGCAATCACTTGTTTTGTCGCTGCATCAATTTGAATGACTGGTTTTGATAAAATTCCACGTTGTACCCTCGTTCGAACCATTCTAGAACTTCTTGTGCCGTAATTGATGTTTTCTTTACATGTAACCCATTCCAAATTATCAACCCGATTGTCACTCGGACACTCGTTGATGTGATTGACCTGCTCTTTGTTTGAGGGATTTGGAATAAAAGCTATTGCGACAAGACGGTGGGCACGAAAATGTTTTGTTTTGCAGTTCTTCGACAAAACAATGTCAATGTAGCCATCCTTGTCAACTCTCCCTTTGAGGATGGTGCCTTTTTTTGGTTGGGAATGCCCATAGTTACCACGAACAACTCTGTCGACACTTCTTACTCTTCCAAGGCTGCTCACTTCGTAAAGGCCCTCATAGTCGACAATGGGCTTCCAAACTTCATTTGAAAAATCTTCCATTTCTTTTAATGAATTAAATGTTTGACTTTTATCTTATTGCATTGCAAAGTTAATCATCGTTGGACGTTGGGCGGTTCTGATTTTCGCCGTTTTTTAGTCCGACCAACTCTATTTAACGTAGGCTATCTCCATCGAACTCGATGAAGTTGAACATTTCCTTGCAGCGGTCAGCCACATAGTCACCATAACGCGGCTCAATGTCTTCGAGTCTCATGTTGGTGGTGATGTGCGTGACGCTCGTACGGCGGTGGTCGTAGCGCAACTGGAGCACGAACTGCAACACGTTCATCTTCGTTCCGTAGTTGTTTGCAGGGTTTGGCTCTCGCCCGAACTCGTCTATCACCAGGTTGACGTCCTGTGCTGTGTACTGCATCAACGCAGGCTGCCCGTCGGCGGCATAGATGTTTGCAAGCTCGCTTGCAGTCTTCCACCATGCTTTCAGCCGGTAGTCCTCCTGCATGTGCTTGTGCCGGGCGAACACGCTGTTCATGTACTTCCTCGTCGCAAGCATCGTCATCGTCTTGCCGCGCCCGAGTGGGCCATAAAGGTAGAAACCTTTGTCGTAGTCCAGGCCGAGCACGTTGATGTTGTCTCTTCTCCATATCCACGCGAATATGGAGTTAAGAACCCGTCTGTCGCCTTTGGCGATGTCGAACTTCGGCTCTACCTTGAGCAGGCACGAGCGGAAGATTTGTGCCTCGATGTTGAAGTCAACCACCGGCCTTGATGACTTTGAACCCTGTGACGGTGTTTTTGGGATTGCTCCCAGTGCTTGGTTGATTGTTTTGTTGTCCATTGTAGTTTGTTCTATTATCGTAGTTACCCTCAAGCACCTTTTGGAAGTTTGAGGGGCGGAACAGCCAGGTGAAGTCGGCAATCCAACCGCTCCGGCTCTTTCCGTTGAGGAAATCGCTTTGGCTTGCTTTCGTGATCATCTCGTAAACTGCGTCAAGGCCATGTTCACGGATGCGGGCGCGGACGAACTCTCTGCGCTTGCCATCGCAAGACTTGCACCGGGGAATGATTGCGCCGGCCTCCTCCATTGTCCGATTAAAGAATTTCATTAACCCGACAAAATCCACGCTTTCTTGAGAGGACATTTCGGGGTCGGGTGCAGCAGCACCTGACGTAGATGCGTTAGCATCTATATTATTCTTTATTTCTTTCTTTCTTATATTCTTATGTTGTTGTTGTTCGTTTGTTACTCGTTTGTTACTCGTTTGTTGCTCGCTTGTTATTGGCATGTTATTTGTTTGTTGCTCGCCGTCTTCGTCCTGCTGATAATAAGCATATTTACAGACTGTTATAATGGTGTATTGGCTTGTTGATTGTTTGTTAATCTCTCCTGTGCTTTGCAGTTTGTCAAGGCAAGACCTAACGACTTGTAATGACAGCCCTGTTTCGGCGCATAGGTTTGCGAATGAGGTCACTAATTGCCCCCTTTTTATGACAACACCATGCCACTTTTTGTCCTCATAATTTGCCTTCAGCAGAATATGGAGGAACAACCTAACCATAGAGGTTTGGTCATACCATTCCCATTCAAGAAAACGGCGAAACATCTTTATCCAGCCGTCTCCCATAACTCAAGTCTCCAAAACAAGTATACCGTGGCGGTCCAACATCAACTTGCGACGCAGCACATAGTCGGCCTCCTTGCGGGTTACTTCACTCTTCACGTCCTCAACGACCTCTTTGCCGTCCTTGTCGCGGTAAACGAAGTCGGCGGTATAGACGGCGTTCTGCATGATGCACTCCTCCTTGTAGACCGGCTCGGTGTGCTCCTTGCTGTAAATCTGTTTGTATGGGATTTTATTAGCCTTGGCAAATGTCTCGGCTTCTTTCCTCGTCATACACTGATAAATACCACATGGAAGGTCGTAGGGTACAAACCATTCACGAACTACCTTGTCCTTGACCTTTTTGGTCTCGTACTTGGCAGTTATCAACTCAAACTCCACCTGACGGCGAAGCTCACTAATCTCGCCGGCGCGTTGCAGGATCTGCAACTCCAGCCAGCGGGCGTACTCCTTCTTGGAGTCGTATTTCTCGACAGTCGCAAAGTCAATCCCGTGCTCATCGCAGTAGAACTTTGCATCGTGCTCGGTCCGGAAGCGGTGATCCGTGCCGGGAATGACATACAACTTTTGATTGCCGAACTTAAATCGTTTCCAGCTCATTTGGTCATCATTATGTTGGTTAATTGTTTTCCGTTACTCGTAATAATCCAGCCGCCACGCTCGTCGTGGTCCAGCCACAAGTCCTCGACCTTTCCGAACTTGGTGACCGACCCGCAGAGGTCAATCACCCAGCCGTCTTTGCCGGGATAGGGTCTAATCGCACGCCCCACCGTTTGATAGTAGAGGGCAAGCGACATCGTAGGTCTCGCCAAAATAATTGTGTCCAGCGCAGGGAAATCGAAGCCGCAATTACCAAGAATTGCAACCCTTCCATCTCGACGGGTAACAATCGTGCCTTTTGGCATGGTGACACACCAAACTCTTTCTGGAGTGTTGTTCTTCTCTAAAGCAAGAGTTTCATTGACCATTTTGTGGTATTTGGCCACCCTTACACTCACATTAAAGAATGGAACACGATATGTATCTCTGTTGACTCTTGAGATTTGCATACATAATCCACGACAAGCGCAGATTGCTTGAAGACGGTCAATTAGAGGAATGTCTGCCGAAACAAACTTAACGTAGTTTGATTGTCTGTTATCGCCATGCCAACCATCTGCCATGAACAAACCCTTACAGAGTGAAAGAATCTGCTCTTTAGACAAACCCCAGTAGAGGTCAGTTCCACCTTTCTTTAGATATGGAAGCAATCTCGTTAGATTTGTCTCAACTTCTTGGCCATCTCCTCCAGTACCTTTTGCAAAATCGAAAGTCTTGTGTCCACTCACATGTGTTTTTCGTCCTAAAATAGAAGTTTCTTTGCCCTTATAGACTTTTACGGTGTAGTGGATGCCAATAGCTTTGAGCAAGTCTTCTATCCATTCGCACATTTTTGGAGTTCGCAGTGACTGGGTTACACTATACCGCCCTCCGCTACTTGATCCATCTCCAAGCCAAAAACCAATAAACAGACATTCTTCAAGTGTGAGCTCATTTGGTTTTTTGTATGTGGAACGCAGACGACGTTCATATAGTTCTGCTGCTTTCTTCTCTGCAGCAGCATGATCTAAACCCTTTTTGCGATAATTGTATGCGTTGTAGTTGATAAACCTACGACGAGAGCAGAGAACAGATGGTTGTTCAGGCTCAATGTTTTCGGGTTCACAATTACCACTCAATGGAATGAATACTTTTTGTCCAACGAGGTCTTTTGCTTTTGCTCTACGCTCGTCACCAAGTCCAACTCTTGCTCTTTTGCGATAAAGCATCGTGTGGTCATCAGTTATTCTGATATTCATGTATCGACCTTTAACTGTCACAAAATCGCCTGAATGTTTTTTCTTGATAATTCGCAGAGGTTTATCGAATGTGACAATCTCATTTTCATATTGAGCAACCAAGTCGTTCTCGTTGATTGTGTCAACTCCCTTCCAACCATTGCGAGTCAAAATCTCAGTATCGTTTGATAAGCAGGTGAGCACGCCCACGTTGGCGACCACCTCCGTTTCTCCACTCTTGAACCGCTCCAGTATCGCCTCGCGCTCTTTCTTGGGCGTGGCTCCGGACACCACCTCGCAGAATCCGCAAAGCTCGTCTGCGAGGCGCTCGGCATCCTCGACGAAACGGCAGAACACAAGTATTCCGTGGCGAAGTGAGCCGTCCTTCGGGCGCATGACACGTTTGACGATGTTGAGGGTGTACTCAAAGAAGCCCACCCGCTCGAACTCCTTGAAAAGGCTCTCATCGTCGTAGTCTGCACCCGTGGAATTGAGCTTAACGCGATCCAGCTCCAGCGCATTCATGTCAAAGTACCTCAATTTCGCGAGGAAACCGCCCTCTAACAGCGTTTTTACCTGGCAATAATAAAGTACCTGGTCGAACACTCTCGGGCGCGTCCTCGTCAAGAATTTGAGGATTGAGCCGTACTTCTTCCACTTGCTGTTGATAGTCTTTGGGTCTATCGTCTGCCCGAGGCGGTAAGGTGTGGCGGTGAGGCCTATCACCTGCCGCCCCTCGACGGCTTCGATGAACTCCTTGTACTGGCCACCACGAGGATTGACCAGGTGGCACTCGTCGATGAGGATTTTATGAAACACGTTGAAATCGTCCAAGTGGCTCATCACGCTGCCAATGGTGGCGAATGTGATGCGGTTAATCTCCTTGCGGTTGAGGCTCGCAGAGTAGATTGAGCAGTCCCACACACCATAACTCATTAGCTTCGCATGGTTTTGCTCAAGTATCTCTTTCGATGGTTGCAACACCAGCAGCGGCTCGTCAATCTTGCTGGCGATGTCGGCAATCACGAGCGACTTGCCGGCTCCCGTGGGGAGAATGAGCAGCCCATTGTGCTTTGCGGTTGTCTTGTCGTTAAAAAACTTGACAGCCGCGTCACTCGCTTCTTGCTGATATGGTCTCAGTGTATATTTCATTTTTGGTGAATTAAATGTTTGACTTGTAGCCTTGCGGCAGTAGTCGGGGTTGGAGTCGAACCAACGATTTACGGAATTAGGTTTCCGTAGCTCCTTACCCTCGGAGTTGCCCGACTTGAAGCCATGAATGAATTAAATTGTGGGTGAGCCAGGAGTCGAACCTGGAGACTTGCTAATTTACAACCACACTATTACCAACATTAGAATTATTATTAACGGGCATCGTTCCGACGTCAGCCCTTACTTGTCACTCACCCTTGAAAGCGCTGCACCCTCACGGGCTTGGCGCGTATGTAACAATGAAAATATAAAACCAGTATATGAGTTGTAGCTCCCACCCTTATGCCTCGCGGCCAACGTGTGGGATTTGATAATGAAAATGTAGCATTTGATTACTATTTCTTGTCAAGACAACGAGGTCATAACCTATGAGTAGAGTGCTTAATCGCTTCGATTACCTATTTTCCAAAGGTGACTTCGTAGTAGCCATCAAATCCAGGTGCTACCACCCATTTTTCAACAACCTGTTTCATTTGTCATATTCCATTTGAAAATCCTTAAACATTTCATCTTCAGGCAGAGGGACACGAATACCGCACTCGGTAAGCATGTAGGCCTGAATCTTGTTCATGTACTCTGTCATCTGCTTCTTGTTGAGTTTGGAAGTCTCAACAATCTCGTGGTAGGGTTCTCCGCTGGGAGTGAACTTCCCTTCACCAAATCGGTAAGCAAAGAACTTTTTTACCGTGTCTGCAGTCCAGTTCTCATCGCCTGCGTACTCGTAGAGTGCTTTAGCAATATATCTGCACCACACATGAAACAACGCGTTTTGATTAAGCGTGCGTGGCTTCTTGCGCTCCCATGTCGCTTTCGGCTCGATGGTGGCCACATAGTCACCATTGGGCAGGAACCCACACACAGCATCGAGGGTGCGCTGGTCGGTGACGTGGCCGTTCTCTTTATGCAGGTGGACTATCATAATCCAAGCAGTTTTGAATAGCACTCGAAGTTTCTGTTCTCAACCATCGCGTCCTCGGGATACCACACTGCACGTTTCTTGAACTCTTCCCAGCATTTGGGGCAGTACCACTGGTTCAGCACTGCAATGTAGTAGCCGTGTTTGGGTCGCTCGCTGCAATAGTCGCAGATGCCGGGCGACCCTACGGCTTCAAACATTTCCTTTGCTGAGGCCTTGATGACCTTGAAGCGGTCAAACTCAACAACCTTTGCCATATCAGTACGGCACATTGTCGTCACCGCCCCAGTTAGCCTGGCTCTGCTGGTAACGCTGTTGGTTATAGAAAGGAGGATTGGTGCCCTGCTGAGGCTGCTCATGCTTGCCGCCGAGCAATTCCATGTTGTCGAGGTAAATCTCGGTGACGGTGCGCTCGGTGTTGTCCCTTGCGGTGTACTTGCGAGTGCGCAGCTTGCCCTCGATGTAGAGCTTGGTACCGGCGGTGACATACCGCTCGATTATCCCCACCACGCTGCCGTTGGCCACGATATTGTGCCACTCGGTGCGCTCTGGCACCTGCGTGCCGTCTCGCTTCGTATATGCGCGGTCGGTGGTTGCGAGGCTGAAGGTGGCGAACTTGGCTCCACCTGCCCCTTCTCTGATTTCGGGCTGCTTGCCCACGTTGCCAAGTAACGTTACGCGATTTACTGACATAATGTAATTGTTATTTTGCTGTGATTTTGAAACTTCCCTTGCGGGTGGTTGTCTTGAGAAACTTGTTATAGGTCTCTGGGTCGGCCTTCTTCAAAGCCGTTGAGTCGAATGTGGTCGTTTCGCTCGGCTTCCCGATGGTGGCTGTGAACTCGGGGCACTCCCACTTGGAGACACCAGCGGCCTCCATGATTTCTCGGAGCTTCTCTTTCATCGCCTTGGCGGCTTTCTCGGCCCGCAGCAGGGCGGTGATGGCGCTTACCACGTCAACAGGAACGGCGAGTGCGTCGGTAGCGGTCGCCACTGGCTTGACTTCCTCGACCTTTGTGGCAGTCACCTGCATCTCGGGGTTGTAGTAGGTGAAGCCGCCCCAGTCTTGCTTGACTATTTCGGTGGAGAGCAGTTTCTGCACTTGCTCATCGGGTTTGCGCTCAATGCGCCACAGCTCACCTGCTCCCTTTCGCAGCCAGTTGCCGAATAGCCCCTTGACCTTGAGCCCGGTCTGCTTCTCGAACATGAATGCGTAACACGACAGCTGCCACGACAAGTACTCCTTCAGCCCAGCGGCACCACCGGGGTAGTAGTCGAGGTTGTTGGTCTTGTGGTCAACGAGGTAGATGTTGCCGTCCTCATCGCCCCACACGCAGTCAATCTGCGAGGCGAAGTTGCCGTAGTCCACTGTGAACTCATTTGCAATGGTCTTGCACTTGCGAGGCTTCACCTTGCGGTAATAGGCAAGTTCGGCACTCACGTCCTGTGCAGGCTTTACGTCTTCCTTGAAATGCTTTGGCTTGAAAGGAATCGCTGGGAATTGGGTCATCTCAATGCCCAGTTCGTCCCAAGTCTGTATTGCCTTGTGCACGCAGGTGCCGTAATACCCAGCCTTGGGTATCTGCACTTCTTTCACATAATCGCTTGCGTCGGGATAGACGCCCAGCAGCAGCACTGCGTGGATTAATCCAGTGATGCCCGACAGCTCCGTGTCGCCACGGAGGTAGGTGTGAGCTAACTCGTTAAACACTACCTCCGACTGCTTTAAATCTTCTTTATAAATCATGGCTTCGTTATTGCGGATTAGGAAATTGCTGGGCCATCTCACGGGTGGCCTTGTTAAACTCTGTGCCGTCGGCACATGGGATTTGGTTGCTCCATGTGCGCCAAACATTTTCAAGCTCCTCACGGCTCTTGACAGCTCTCATGGCTGCGACAGCTTTTGAAATCTTCTGCTCCATGTCGCTCTTGACTTGCGCAGCTTCCTCCTCGGGGAGGTCTTCGCCTGCATAGATGTAGAGCCCGAGGCCGAACATTGCGATGTTCTTTGCGAGGCACCTCATGATCGCCTTGTTGATGTCGAACATGGTCGCTGCCTCCACCTGCTTGTCTCCGTACCTTGTCTTGTAGCTGTACGGTATTGTTTTCATCGCTTTGTTCTTACCGTCCATCACGGGTAACCACATCGTTATTAATTCGCCATTGATGGTTACGGAAGTCTCGACCATAATGCCGAGCTGGTCATCGATGAGATATGGCTTATCCCCCCAATGCCTCACTGAATAAGACGCGTCTGGGTAGTGTTGCTTGACTTGCCCCCAAGCCCATACCCAAGATAGGTAAGAAAGATACTTCTCAGTCCCATCAGGATTCTTTTCGCCAGTTTTCTTTTTCTCAACGTGCTCATTCACGTTGATAGCGTTTAGCGTGTCGAACACGCTCTTTTTTTTCTCTTCCATAATTGAATGAATTAAATGTTTGACTTATTGTTTATTACACTGTAAAGTTATCGATTTTAAGCTGAATGTGCAAACAGATTGAACTCCTTTTTGCCTCATCCAACGATGTTTAACTATGTTGTCAAGATTTGTCAAGACTTTAGAAAAGTGCCGAAGACCGCCACGGCCGCCGGCACTCACTAACATAACAACTAAAACTCAAAACAAATACATGAAAACACACGTCGTGGCTCATCCTGGATCGAACCAGGCAGGACATCAGGTATAAGAGTTTGCGGTCGGGCTTTTACGCTTCACAGCGCTTAACCCTTGTGATTGATTGTATGGCAGAAATCAACCTGCGTCCTGGCTCCAGTGAGCAAGAGCCTTTTGTTAGTTCTTTTCGCTCTCCTTGTCGGTCATCTTGATGATGCGGTTAACGATGTAGAGTGCAAGGCAGCACCATGCAGACCATAAGATAAAGATGCCGAGAGGCGCGTCGTCTGCCGGCGTGAAGAACACCGAGCAGAACAGTACGATTGCAATGATTGTTGTTAGAAATGATTTCATTGTCTTTGAAATTAGATGTTTGACTTGTGTGACACTATTTTGCAGGCCTGCAATGCTGCAAGACCTGGGCGAGATTGTATCGCCATTTTGCATTTTGAGCGTTCACCTTGCCGGCGCACTCGATAGCACCCGACAGGTGAAGTCGCTGAAGTTTACGCTCTCCGCCAACTATCCGGGCGGCTTTCGTCTTTCCGACAGTCATAGTCGAGGTCACTGCGAGGATGTTCCCGAGCAACCGATTTTCGATTGCTTGCCGTTCCATCACGCCGTCCTCGTTACGATTGTGATACCATTCTCCATGTCGAGGTTCACTGACCACGCTTGCCCCTCAAGCCTCTCGTTGATGAGACGCTGACTGACGAGGTTGCGCAGGTAAGGCGAACGCCCGGCAGGAAATTTCAAAACCTGACCTACGTCCATTTGACGCAGTTGGTCAATAATTGACAGTTCTTTGTCCAATGTAGTTTCCATTTTGTTTGCGGATTGATGATTAATTTGAGGCGGCGACAGGAGTCGAACCTGCGAAGCGGTAAAAGAACCGCGTCGGACGTATGGTCGCGCCCGAGACCTTAACCTCTTGGTTGTACGCCGCCGTGCAGGGGCATTTGTGGCGGCACTGCCCCTGGGTGCCCCGCCAATGTTACAGCCACATTATTGTTGTGAGCTTTTGTAGGCTCTTACTGTCTGCATTGTTAGTGATACATATTCGGACGGTCACAAGATGCCGCCGTCCGCCGGCACCCGAGTTGGCTGCTCGGGAATTTCGCTCGCACGACCTCTCGCTGGCGCGGGATTACTCCTTATTGCCTTACTGCTCCCCGTTGCTCGGCATCGCTGCGGCGCACGGCTCATGGCATGGCGGTACTATCATGCTCGCTCATCGCTTGACTTGCCGAGTGCAGTAATCGGCAGTTTCATGCGGGAAAACCAAAATTTCAAGGAACTCTGCTGTTGCCCTTACGGGCTTTCTTTGGTCTGCCGGTTGGAGTTGCACCAACGCCTTCCGAGACTCTGCCCGGCGCTCTTCTGTCTGAGCTACGGCAGAAATGGGGCTTATACCGCTTTGGTGATGCGTTCGACAATTTGGTCGATGGTCACGGAGTCGCTCTTCATCGCTTTGATGATGAGTACGAGGGCACGCACCTTGTCTTGCTCCTGCATGTACCACTTGTAGTTGAGGATTCGGTGACTCTCCTCATCCTTCAGTCTCTCCTCCAGCGAACTAATCTTGTGCTGGAGTTGCATGCGCTCATTCATCAGTTTAGCTTGTTCGGCGAGGAGGTTGGCGTTAGTCTCACGCAGCTCTTTCAACTCGTTGTTGGTCTCTGCCACGTTGTTCTCGTTGTTGGTTTCGGTCATGTCACTGACCATTGTCTCTTTACACATAGCGTAATTTTTTAGTTAATAATAAATTAAATCGTTTGCGGTCTCAAATATTATCGTTATATTTGCTCCGTGATTGATTGATGATGCAAATATATAACCGTTTGGCTAAATTACAAAGCCTAATGGCTATATTTACCAAAGATTTATATTTTGTTAACATTTACACCTATTTTGGTGGCTTAAAAAGTTTGCGGTATTATGATTGAGGAAAGATTAAAAGCGGTAATCGCTTATAGCGGATTGAATGACTCGGCGTTCGCTAGAAAAATTGGTGTGCAACAGATGACGCTTTGGCGTCAAATCAATGGTACCCGAAAAATTAGTCTTGAAACAATTATGGCTGTGGCCGACGCTTTTCCCGAAATTGACGCCAATTGGTTATTGAGGGGCAACGGCAGTATGCTCACCAACAACGATGCACAGGAAAAGCGTCTTGACAATCTCATTGATGTGATTTCCATGCAACAGGAAACCATCAAGAACCTCCAGGAAAAGATTAAACAACTTCAAAACTCATAAAATCATGAACAAGGTATTAGCTTTCATCATGGCGCTACTCCCTCTAATGGCGGCAGCGCAATTCTTCACCATAACCCCTAATGGTTGGAAGAATGCACAAGACACATCTCTTGATTACGTTGTTATCCCGATGGAAGGGACACAAGCAGAACTCTTCCAAAAAGCGAAGACGGCAGTCACTGCCACCTACAAGTCCGCAAAAGACGTTATGTCGTTCAATGAACCAGACATCATCAACATTAGCGGTTACACTGATTGCATCTCGGAAAAGCATATGGGTATGCTCTTCGTATTCGGCATGCGCTACACAATGCAGATACTCTTTAAAGACGGCAAGGTACGCTTTAACGCACCGGACGCTTACAACGCTGAGTATGTTAATGGCGCAAAAGCATCCTATTACTCTCTCACTCCAGGCAGCACTGGCATGTTCGGCAACACTCTTTATATGTTCGACAAGAAAGGCAAACTCAAGAAAAAAGACCAAAAAAAACAAGTAGAGGATTACTTCAATGGTCTTGTTGCTCAGATTGTCGAAATGATGAAGAACGGCGGCACAGTCTCTGACGATTGGTAAAAAAATTGCCGAATTATTGTCGAGGAAGTTTTAGCAATCACCTCGCCCCGGCAATATTCGGCACGCTACCAGCAAGTTACACGGCTACCCATTGCACATAACGCAAAGTCTTATTAAGTTTGCTACGGTTTTTAAACGATCATTAAGCACTACAACAATGGAAGAAAAGAAGACAACGAGCCCGTGGCCTGGACCGGCAGGGCTCATCCCGGTGACCAGCGGAGCTGCCGACGACGCCAACCTCATCAACCGTCGTTACCTCGACAGCCTGCTGGTGGAAATGCGCGTGATCGATGCCGTGGAGCCGTGTCTCGACACGGTGATCTACGGGCACAAGTTTGCCTCACCCATCATGATGCCGGCCTTCTCACATCTCAACAAGGTGCCCCTCGAGGGCGGTCGCAAGCCCATGCGCGAGTATGCCCAGGCTGCGCGCAAGCTCAACGTGCTCAACTGGGTGGGCACCGAGCCCGACGACGAGTTTGCCGCCATCGTGGCTGTGGGAGCCCCCACAGTGCGCATCATCAAGCCCTGGGCCGACCACGACCTGGTGCTCGAGAGCATTGCCTTTGCCCAGACGCAAGGCGCACTGG